>PPYE01723015.1_pt1 | contig 11427 bp, 9 predicted proteins | sample 1559881 | NCBI WGS metagenome assembly PPYE01 (sample SAMN08240022, study PRJNA423297) | Human gut metagenome, whole genome shotgun sequencing project.
CTCACAATATCTACCAGAATCGGCTTCAATCCGCTAACGAAACATTCCACTGCAATCACCATCAGAATCAGTCCCATAAGACGCATCATCACATTATTACCCGTTTCACCCAAGACTTTTACCAATTTCGTGGAAGCACGAAGAATAAAGAAAGTCAACAGATAAATCAGGGCGATAGTACCGATCAATATCCCCTTCATTTCATAAGAATGCGCATCCTGCATCAAAACGATTGCATTGGCAATCGCTCCGGGACCGCATAACATAGGAATACCGAGAGGAGTAATAGAGATATCATCCGCATACGTTTTGATTTCTTCGTCCTTCAACTTCATCGGTGTATAGCGGGCTTGAAGCATATCAAAGCCTATCTTGAAGATAATCACCCCACCGGCAATACGGAAACCATTGGTAGAGATACCGAAGAACTTGAAAAGAAACTGCCCGGCAAAGACAAATACCATCAATGTAATAAACGACACAATAGTAGCACGACGTACGATAGACTGACGTTCTTTATCCGTCATACCATGAGTCATGGTAAGAAAGACAGGCATCGTTCCCAACGGGTTGGTCAACGTGAAGAATGAAGTGAAACAAAGTAAGGCGAAAGGCAGAAGCGTACTATCCATGATTATATCGTATTTTATGCAAAACTAAAACGCAACAAAAATACGACTTAATCCAGAAAACCTATAATAAATCCATTAATTCTTTCAAGGAATGGATGTGATAAGTAGGGAGGAAAGGGAAAGCTGTCCGTTCTGTCACATTGTAGAAAACCTGATGCATCCCTACTCCGTGCGCTCCGGTTATATCCGCTTCCCAACTATCACCAATCATTAAGGATTCGCGCAACTCGGATTGAGTAGCAGACAAAGCAAAATTGAATATCTCCGGCCAAGGCTTCAGCACTCCGAGATCTTCCGAGAGAATCACCTTTCTGAAATACCCGTCCACTCCTGCCGAACGCATCTTACGTGATTGCAATTCACGAAACCCATTGGAAAGGATATAGAGGTTATATTTGGGAGCAAGATACTCCAATACCTCCTTTGCATGAGGCATTAAAACACTTTTAGTAGGGATAATAGCGAAAAAATCTCTCGAAAACCGTTCAGCGAGCGCTTCATCTTTCACTCCCACGGCCTGTAAAGGATAAAAGAAACGTTGGCTGTTCAATTCATCCTTCGTTATCTTTCCTTCACCGTACTCAACCCAGAGTTCGGTATTTCTTTGTTGATAAAGAGTATAATAATGATTGAATGAATCAAAATAGCGGTCGAACGAATATTTCTGATATACTTCCTCAAAGGTGTTACGAGCATTTTGAGAAAAAGCCCAGATGGTATCATCAAGATCAAAAAAAAGATTTTTATATTTCATCAGTAGTTATATAATAAGAAACAAAAAAGCCAATGTGCTAATTTCTTGAATCCAGGAATCAGCACATTGGCAATTCAAAAGGGATATCTACCTTATTTTACCTGGATAACCAAGTATCTGGATACACTCCAGAATTCAGTAGGATTAGTAATCTTCAATGTCAACTGGCCTTTATCATCTTTTACCAATTCATAAGAACCGGTCGGATGAGTAGTCAGTAATTCAGCACGTTTAGAGTACAACTTGATTTCTTTGGTTGTACGGATATCGATCTGCGTGAAATAATCCTTGTTGAAATCAGCGCTCTTCAACACGTCTCCGCTCTGAAGAATCTTTTGAGCTTTCAACTCAGATTTAGTACCAAATACGAACCAGGCAGCATTCAGGCTCTTTTCCTGTTCAGCAACGGTTTTAGCTTTCGCTTCGTTTTCTGCGGCCAGAGTTTCTTTTGCTACAGACAGATCGCTGACAGCAGCATCCAATTCCTGAATACGGATATTCTTGGAAGCCAGTTCTGTTTGAAGCTCTTCGATACGCTGTTGTTTAGCGTTCAATTCAGCAGTCAAAGCGGCAACAGCTTTTTTCATCTGTGCAGAATTGTAATTGCTATTCTTCAACTGTGCCTGTAACTTTGCAATCTGTGCTTTGTTTTCTTCCATTTGCTTAGAGATGAATTCGATGTCAGAAGCAATCTGTTGCTTGGCACTGGCAGAGTTTTCAGTGATGGTTCCACGCTGCAAGTCAACACGGCTTTCGGCAGCATTGATCTTACGGAAACCTTCCTGAACTTCATTGAAAGTCCCCATCATATCATCCAGTTCAGCGTTGCGCTGGTTCAGTTCCATCAAAAGAGAATCATTTTCAGCTTTCAGGTCTTTACTTCCACCTTTAAAGCCATCACACGAAGCCAACAAGGCTACGCATACAAATAAAACAGCTAACTTTTTCATACGTTTACGTTTTACGTTTTTTAATGAAGTTATTTAATCATCTATTCCTGCTAATACTATCACAATCTCGCCCCGGGGTTCGGTAGCGGTAAAGTGTTCTATCAATTCAGCCAAACTGCCCCGAACTGTTTCTTCGTGGAGTTTGGATATTTCACGCGACACGGTTGCCTGACGTTCAGCACCGAAATATTCGGCAAACTGTGTTAACGTCTTCAACAGACGGTGGGGTGATTCATAAAACACCATCGTGCGGTGTTCTTCCGCCAATGTCTTCAGTCGTGTCTGCCGTCCTTTCTTCTGGGGGAGAAATCCCTCGAAGCAGAACTTCTCGTTCGGCAATCCCGATGCAACGAGTGCCGGAACAAAAGCGGTTGCCCCCGGCAAGCACTGCACTTCAATACCGTTGCGCACACATTCACGAACAACCAGAAATCCGGGATCGGAAATTCCAGGCGTTCCGGCATCCGAAATAAGTGCCACCGTTTCACCTGCCTTTATTCTATTAACAACACTTTCCACCGTTTTATGTTCATTAAATTTGTGGTGGGATTGCATTGCATTCTTTATTTCAAAGTGTTTCAACAAGATACCGGAAGTACGTGTATCCTCCGCCAAAATCAGATCGACCTCTTTCAGGACTTTGATAGCCCGAAAAGTCATGTCCTCCAGATTCCCTACCGGCGTAGGCACCACATATAGCTTTCCCATCTTGTTTTTGTTTTATGCTGATTGATTAAAATATTTCTTTAGTAGCTCCAGAAAGTCGTTCACCGCCTCCTTTTCTTCATTCAATTCGACTTTCGAGGACAGAAATGCGACTGCAGTCTTGTAGGAACTCATTACTGATATCTGTTCGATAACCCGATTCATCAAATCAGTGTTGCCTCCGAACAGTTCACGAGAAAAACGGAAAGAATCATTCAAGCTGATAGCATGTCGCAAGCCGGCAGATAGTTTGAGACTTTCTCCCAACACAGCCGATTTAGGTTCTTCCTCTTTCACAACAGTTTCAACAACAGGCTCCTCAACAATTACCGGTTCCTCTTTTTTCCCTTCTTCTTCTTCTTCTTCTTCTTCCCCTGCATCCGTGTAATGCTCCGCTTCAACAGTTCAGACAAAGTCGGAGTCGGCTCCTTGGTAAATGAATCCATGAGATACTTCAACTCATGAACATCCAACTCAATATCTGTTAATAGCTTCTGTTTCATGTCAGTCCATTGTTTATACGGTGCGAATGTAGGAATAATTTATGCAATAACTTAAAATAATGGATAATTTAACAGTTCTTGCACATTGAATTGCTTACCTTTGTCCACATATTTATTTAATCAAGAAAACACAAAATCTCATGGTATTATTTTCAGAAGACCACATACAGGAGACTAGAAGAAGAGGCCGGATCGAAGTAATCTGCGGTTCTATGTTCTCCGGAAAGACAGAGGAATTGATTCGCAGAATGAAGAGAGCGAAATTCGCGAAACAACGTGTCGAGATATTCAAACCTGCTATCGACACCCGTTATTCAGAAGAAGACGTAGTCTCTCACGACAGCCATTCTATCGCCTCCACTCCCATCGATTCGTCAGCCAGCATTTTACTGTTTACTTCTGAGATAGATGTAGTAGGTATTGATGAAGCACAGTTCTTCGACAGTGGTTTGATTGATGTATGCAACCAGCTTGCCAACAATGGAATCCGTGTTATCATTGCAGGATTAGATATGGACTTCAAAGGAAATCCGTTCGGACCTATGCCACAATTGTGCGCCATTGCCGATGAAGTCTCCAAAGTTCATGCGATCTGTGTGAAATGTGGTCAGCTGGCTTCTTTCTCACATCGTACAGTCAAGAATGAGAAACAGGTTCTTTTAGGCGAAACAGCCGAATATGAGCCTCTGTGCAGGGAATGTTATCTCCGTGCACGAGAGGAAGATGAGCAGAAAGTATAAACTCTATAAAGAAACAGATTATGGAAAGGAAAAAGATAACATTCGACAGTTTTATACGCGGTTCCATCGGATGTGTGTTAGTTGTAGGAATATTAATGCTCGTGGAACGTCTTAGCGGAGTGTTATTGCCTTTCTTTATTGCGTGGCTGATAGCTTATATGGTCTATCCGTTAGTCAAATTCTTCCAGTATAAGCTACGATTAAAAAGCCGCATTATTTCCATCTTCTGTTCCTTATTCCTCATTACGGTTATCGGAGTCACTTTATTCTACCTATTAGTGCCACCGATGATTTCGGAAATAGGCAGAATGAACGATTTGTTGGTGACTTACCTCACCAATGGAGCCGGTAACAATGTACCTAAGAACCTTTCTGAATTTATCCACGAGAACATTGATCTTCAGGCGTTGAACCGTGTATTAAGTGAAGAGAATATCCTGGCGGCAATCAAGGATACCGTCCCCAGAGTGTGGACTTTGCTTGCAGAATCTCTCAACATTCTATTCAGCATCCTTGCCTCCTTCATTATATTATTATATGTAATCTTTATATTATTGGATTACGAAGCAATAGCTGAAGGATGGTTACATCTGCTACCCAATAAATACCGTACGTTTGCCTCCAACCTGGTTCACGACGTACAGGATGGTATGAACAGATATTTCCGTGGACAGGCTTTGGTTGCTTTGAAAGATTACCGGACTGAATCCTGCCATCATCCTTTTATCTCTTTCTATCTGGGGTTCATTAATGGGAATGCTCGGCATGATTATCGCCTTGCCACTAACAACTTTGATGCTCTCCTACTACCAACGCTTTATTATCAACAAAGAAAAGATAAAATATGATGAAGTAGAAACTACTGATAATCAAGAAACAAGCCACAACGAGGAAAAATAATTGAAACTTTTTTCTACGGAATGCTTGCAAATTAAATAAAAGTAACTACCTTTGCACCCGCAATCAGGAAATAACTGATTCGCAAATAAGGATTGATTCGCTAGCTCAGCAGGTAGAGCACAACACTTTTAATGTTGGGGTCCTGGGTTCGAGCCCCAGCGATGGAGAAACCAAGCAATTCAGCATGAAGAAAACAATTCTCCCTGAAAGATTGGGATATAAAATCAGGTCGTACAGTTAATAAGAGCGGAAAAAACACTAGTGCCAAAAATATCCAAGTCGAATAAAGAACTGGATGATTTACGTGGTCAAATCTTCATACAATACACCAAGCAGCTAAACAACAATGGATATGTAGAGCCGAAGAAGTTACGCAATAACGTATTGGCTATAGAGGAAAAGCAATACAGCCTACTCACTTACTTTACGGAACATAATTGCAAATATAAAAATAAGATAGGAACAACACAGTAGTAGTGACTTGTTTTTAACAGTGGTTACCTAAAAAATATAAAAGTCACTACATATATTATTTCCTAAAAAACAACAGTAAAAAATTATATAATTACTATATTTGTAAACAGTAAATTAAAAGGAGGACATAAACCATGTATATATCAAAAGTTTCATTAGTAAACTACCGTAATTTTGAAAATTCTTTTTTTCTCTTTAACAAAGGAATAAATACAATTATAGGAGAAAACGCATCTGGTAAAACCAATCTATTTCGAGCTATTCGCTTAATTTTAGATGACACTTTGTTGTCATCAGCATATAAACTAAATGAAAATGATTTTAATCGTAATTTGAAGAATTGGAAAGGAAAGTGGATTATTATTAGTTTGGAGTTTAGTGAAATATCTAACGATGAAGCTGTTCAATCTTTATTTATTTATGGAAGTGGAGTTGTAGAAGGAAAAGCTACCCCAAAAGCAACATATAATTTATTTTTTAGACCCAAACCAGAAATTAGAAAACAACTTTCAGAGTTGAAAGCTGGCGATAAAGATGGACTAAACAAGATATTAGATAAAATTACAACTGAAGATTATGAAACATTTTTTACAGGGAAAAGTACAGCTGATTTTAATAATAAGAATGTTCAGCGTGAATTAATGGGCGATTTTGATAATGTTATTTTTAAATTCGATATAGACGAATTAAAATATGGAGGCCGTATACCACACCAATTGTCTATAAGTCGAGAAGTTTCATTCACTTTCATAAAAGCGTTAAGAGATGTTGTGTCAGATTTCCAAGACAATAGGAAAAATCCATTATTAACACTTCTTAAAAATAAAAGTGAAGACATAAAAGAAGAAGATTTTAAACCAATATCAACAAAAGTTGATGATCTGAATAAATCCATAGAAGAATTGGATGATATACAGATGATTACAAATAACATATCTGAAACTATTAAGGAGGCTGTAGGCACTACGTATTCTCCATCTTCATTATCTATTAAATCTAACTTACCAAGTGAAGCAGAAAAATTACTTCAGTCATTAAAGCTATTTATAGGAGAACCAGGAGAAGACTATGAAGGCGGTATTCATGAATTAAGTTTGGGAGGAGCAAATCTTATATTTTTAACATTGAAACTACTTGAATACAAATATAGAAAAGAAAAAGATAAAATAGCAAATTTTCTTTTAATAGAAGAACCAGAGGCCCATATTCATACACATATACAGAAAGCATTATTTGATAAACTAAATTATACTGATACACAAATTATTTATTCGACACATTCTACTCATATTTCTGAAGTATCAAATATTTCCAACATGAATATTTTAGGAAAATTTCGTAATTACTCTGAAGTATATCAGCCATTTATCGGGCTAAAAGAAGAAGAAATAGTGAAAACACAAAGGTTTCTAGATGCTATAAGAAGCAATTTATTGTTTGCCAAAAGCGTTATATTAGTAGAAGGAGATGCTGAAGAAATACTTATTCCTATTATGGTAAAGCAAACTTTAGGTGTTAGCTTAGACGAATTAGGAATTAGTATTATAAACATAAGAAGCACTGGCTTTGAAAACTTAGCACAGCTTTTTCATAATCAAAGAATCAAGAAAAAGTGCGCAATTATAACAGATTTAGACACATCAATTACAGGACAAAAAACAGAAGCTTCTAAAAGGGGAAAAACAAGAAAAGAAAAATTGGATGCATTGAAAAAAAGAAATAAATGGATTGGGGTATTTTATGCACCATATACATTTGAAATTGATTTTTTAAAAGCTAATAATAAAGATGAAGTTTTATCCACAATAAAAGATGTATATGTGGATAAGACAGCAATTCAAAAATCGGAAAAAGATATAAATTCAAAGGATATTAAGAAGTATGGAAAAAGAATTCTAACTATGGCAAATTATATAGGGAAGGGTTGGTATGCTATACTCCTTAGTAATTATATTACTCCAACGACTTGTATACCAAATTATATATTGGATGCTATTTTATTTGTCAAACCAGAATATTCAGAAGAATTGTTATTGCAAATATTTAGCTATGTGGTAAGTAGATATGAACAGTCTGATAAAATAAAGAGTTTAAATAAAAATATATTAAAATGCAAAAAGGGAGAGTTGCCATTAACTGATTTAATAAAAGAGTTGTATGAAAAATTAGAGAAGGAAGAACCTATTTTATATATATTAAATCGACTTTAAAATGTTTGTGTGGAAAAATGGAGAACTAAATCCAGAGCAAGAAAGTGCCATATTTAATGAAAATAGTGTTTTATTAATAGCATGTCCTGGTAGTGGTAAAACGAGAACTCTAACTTATAAAATTGCTTATGAATTGTCTAATTTGAAATCAAACAAGCAATATATTATAGCTATTACATATACCAATCGTGCTGCAGATGAAATAAAAGAACGAATAGAATTATTAGGAATAGATACTAAGCAATTATGGATTGGTACTATTCATTCATTTTGTGCTGAATGGATACTCAAACCTTATCACATGTACATTGAAGAACTTAAATATGGATATACTATTATTAATGCACACGACACAGAATCCTACCTAACTTCGTTATGTATTCCATATGCATCAGCAAAACCTAAAATTACATATTGGGACTGCCAGTGTTTTTATTTCACGTCACGTGGATTAGTTATAAAATGTACAAATTCTCAAAAAACAGAGTCAGTCATATCTATAATTAAAAGCTATTATCAAAATCTAAAAGAAAAAAAAGAAATTGATTTTGAACTGATTTTATATTATTCATACCTTCTTTTAAGAGATAATAAAAGCATTTGTAAGACATTGTCACATATCTTCCCTTTTATATTAGTTGATGAATATCAAGATACGAAGGAATTACAATATATGATTTTAGGTGCAATTTTAGAAACAGGGAATAGCAGTAAGGCTTTCATTGTAGGAGACCCTAATCAATCTATATTTAGTAATTTAGGTGGATTTCCTATGACCAAAGTTGATTTAGAAAAAAATACAGGATTACATTTTGATGAATTATCGCTAACTAAGAATTATAGATCATCATCTCGTATTATATCGTATTTTAACTACTTTAAAACTTATAATAATACGATAGAAGCGGTTGGAAAAGATAAGGATTATCAAAGCATTATTCGTTACAACAAACGGGTTTCTATTAATGATTTAGAAGATGAAATAATTCGTATAATTCAATTTAATATTGATGAATGTGGTATTTCGCCAAATGAAATTTGTATTCTTGCACCATGGTGGATTCACTTATCTGGGCTAACAAGAAATCTAATGGCTCGTCTACCTCAATACAGTTTTGATGGTCCTGGTATGGCACCTTTTGCAAGAGATATAGATAACTTCTGGTATAAATTATCACGTATTATATTAACAGATGCAACACCATCTTTATATATAAGACGACTCCGTTGGGCTAATGAAATAAAAACAGATTTTTCATCAATAGGAATTGATAGAAATCTATCTGCTAAAAAAATATTATGTATCTGTAATAGTATATTAGTTAATGAACAAGATGGTTTAGAGTATTTAAAGAAGTTTTTCTTTCTGTTTCTCCATGAACTAAATATAGATATACATCAATATAATTATTTAGAAATGCATTATAATGCTTTTTTTGAAAGCTCTATAAAAAGAATAGAAAGGCTAAGAAAAGAAGGGTCTGAATTTATTTCGCACATTGATACTTTTAGAAAGGTTTTTCGTCAAAAAGAAGGGATAACTATTTCAACTAATCATGGAGTAAAAGGAGCTGAATTTGACACAGTGATAGCTTTCGGACTTTTAGAAGATTATGTCCCACATTTTAGTGATCCTAATAAAGTAGAAAATGCAAAACGAATTCTATATGTTATAGCTTCGAGGGCTAGAAAAAATTTATATTTAATATCCGAACAAGATAGAGGGAAAATTCCAACAATCATACTAAATAATTATAAATACAAATATTAGTAATACGCGAATCAGTATATTTCCCCTGATTCGCATTATTTATAAAGTTTCACTTATTTTTGAGTAATTCTATTTTTTCTCTCTCGCTTTGCAACAAGCGTTCATACAATTCGATTATTTTATCAACTGGATTAATTTGTTGAGAGGCAACATAAACTGCCGCTATTGCTCCCGGAGAAATAGTAGCATCTTTATAGCTATTGATATTGTATATAGCTCTTTCAACATCAAAGTCCTTAATTACTTCAGCAGAAATACCTAACACAGAAGCAATCTTATTCAAAAGTCCTTCCTCTATCTCCGATTCCTTCTCTATCTTTGAAATGACATTTTGACTTACTCCAAGATCAGCCGCCAAAGCTTCTTGCTTCATACCCAAATATACACGAATCTTTTGTATATTGCGTCCGATATGTCTCCGGTTCACTATGTCTTTTACATCATTATCCATATCATTATTTCTTTAAGTGATTACATTGCGACAAAGATAATGAAAATCAATTCAGAACAAATTATAGCTATCTCTATTTTTCACAACTATAAATTGCAACTTGATATTTATTACAGAAAAAGTAGTAACCTTGGTTATTTATCATTTTTACTGTTCTCTTTATTGTATTTCTCTCTTTCTATTTTTAACAATTCCTCAAATAGTTTGACGGCTTGCTCCATTGAAAAGTGATTAATATTCTCAAGATTCGAGATTGTGCCAATATTGGTAGCAGTTGCATTTGAATTCTCATAAAAGTTATTTGTGTAGTACAGCACAGTTTCTTCAGTAAACTTTTTTAAGCCTTCTTCTGTAACACCCAAAGCATCCGCAACCCGTTTAATTCTTTCATCCTCAATCTTTTCAGACTGTTCCATTTTGGACACGGCTTGTTTTGTAATTCCCAATAAATCTCCTAGATCAGTTTGAGTCATCCCACGAAGACGGCGAATCCTCTCTATTTTTCGACCTATGTGTGTAGCATTCGTATTAATTTCATTTTCCATAATGATGAATTTATTTCTAAGTCTGATAAACAGAACAATTAATAATCACTTATTTTTAAGCAACTCTATTTTTTCTCTTTCACTTTGCAACAAACGTTCATACAATTCGATTATTTTATCAACTGGATTAAACTGCTGCGCAATTGATGTAGAGCCTTGTTCAAAAGTATTATCTCTAATATTATTGATGTTATAAATAGCCTTTTCCACATCGAAATCTTTAATCACCTCTGCCGAAATTCCCAGTGCAGAAGCAAGCTGATTCAAAAGTCCCTCTTCTATCTCCGGCTCCTTCTCAATCTTCGAAATGATATTTTGGCTAACGCCAAGATCAGCCGCCAAAGCTTCCTGCTTCATGCCCAAATATACACGAATCCTTTGTATATTGCGTCCGATATGTCTCCGATTCGTTATGTTTTTTACTTCATTATCCATATCATTACTTATTAGTGAATACGTCGAGACAAAGATAATGAAAATCAACTCAGAACAAATAAAAGTCAACTCTATTTTTTTCAATCCCCAGTTCTATATGCATAATTTTGCCCTGTCAGTTTTTTTACAGACATGAATCGTGGCGCCACATTTAAAACAGTGCAGAAGGATGCGCAATTGACATTGACATTCTGAACAATCATCATTTAACCAATAAAATCTAATAGCCTATGGGGTAAGTAAAGTCGTTACAATCGAAACATAGCTTTAAATCATCTGGAAATTTAGCTATCCAAAAACAAATTAGTAAACATACAATTAAACAAAAAGCATGAAATCATTTTCTGATAAAACAAA
>PPYE01048115.1_pt1 | contig 11424 bp, 9 predicted proteins | sample 1559881 | NCBI WGS metagenome assembly PPYE01 (sample SAMN08240022, study PRJNA423297) | Human gut metagenome, whole genome shotgun sequencing project.
CGGTACATATGGAATACATGATACGTCGGTGTCTTAATCATCTTTGGTCCTTCTGTGAGAATGACAGACTGCAATACATTTACCATCTGTGCAAGATTTGCCATCTTCACGCGATCACAGTGCTTATTAAAGATATTCAGGGTGATCCCTGCAACCAACGCATCCCTTACCGTGTTCTGCTGATATAAAAAGCCCGGATTGGTTCCCGGTTCAACTGTAAACCAACAGCCCCACTCATCCACGATCATTCCGATTTTTTTATCCGGATCGTACTGATCCATAATCTTTCCGTGGCGTTCCACAAGAGTTTCCATATAAAGTGCTTTTTTTAATGTCTTATACCACACTTCTTCATCAAAATCCGTTGCACTTCCCTTGATTTCCCAGCCTTCCGGATGCACATAATAATGCAGGGAAAGCCCATCCATAAATCCATGAAATTCAGGAGCGGTGTGATCATGGGTTGTCTCTAATACCTTCCTTGTCCAGTCATAATCATCCACATTTGCTCCGCCACAGATCTTTTGGATCGGTTTCTGCGGATCATAATTGCGCACATAGGTCTGATATCTGCGGTACTCATCTGCATAATACTGCGGTCTCATATTTCCCCCACATCCCCAGTTTTCATTTCCAACACCAAAATAATCAATGGTCCACGGCTCCTCATGTCCATTTTTTTTGCGCAGATCTGCCATCGGGGACACCCCGTTAAATGTCATATATTCAACCCATTCCGACATCTCCTGCACGGTTCCGCTTCCAAGATTTCCGTTAATGTAGGTTTTACATCCAAGCTGACGGCAAAGTTCAAAGAACTCATGCGTTCCGAAACTGTTGTCCTCTACCACACCACCCCAATGGGTATTAATCATTTTCTTCCGGTTCTCTTTCGGTCCGATTCCGTCTTTCCAGTGATACTCGTCCGCAAAACATCCCCCCGGCCAGCGCAATACCGGAATCTTAATCTCTTTGAGTGCTTCCACCACATCTGTACGCATCCCATTAACATTCGGGATTTCAGAGTTTTCACCCACATAGAGTCCTTCATAGATGCATCTGCCCAGATGTTCCGAGAAATGCCCGTAGATCTCCGGTGCAATGGTACCTTCTTTTTTATTTTTGTTAATCTGTGCCTTCCTTTACCTCATATGTACCGCTTTTTTCTCCACCGGTTACTTTTCCATCCGCAAACGTATATGCCTCCGCTTCGCGAATCTTACTGCTGATATCTGTTCCATGGTTTACTACATAAAATGTACCGGATACATCCGATTTTTTGTACCCCTTTTCCGAGAGAGTTTCTCCCATTGTGGCAAATGGTGCTGCAACAAACCACCCATCCTCATTTGTGTACATCTGATGTACACGCGGTTCATGATACTCTGTGCCATCGTCAAACCGCTGATGATATGTAATGTAATATTTCCCGTCATCATCCTGAAATGTGGACTGACCGCCCGGTGCCATATAGGTATAATTTAAACTCGGGAATGTATAATTCCCCATCATTTTTAAACCATAATTGAAATGATCGTCCTGATCTTCCAGTGTATTTCCTGCTACATCCACATATGGTCCCGTTGGCTTTTCACTGCGAAACTGCCGAATCTGATACCCACCATCACTCTGCAGATCTCCATAAGAAACAAACAGATAATAATAGCCGTTTTCTGCGTCATACTGGATATATGGACCCTCAGCAGAGTGATGTCCACCACCAATCAGCCGATATCCATAATACGGATCGGCATCCTTGTCATCCACCGGATAAATCGGGTATCCAGTGGCGGGATCAATCTCCAGCAGAAAGATACCACCTGACCATGAGCCATAATTCATCCACATCCGCCCGTCTGCATCGGTAAAAATCGCCGGATCAATACAGTTTGGCCACTCCTTATTGTTGTATCCACCATATTCCAGATATCTGGAAATATCTGCATTTTTTCCGAGTACATCGTACAAATTCGTTTCGCTGATATTGCTTTTTCCATATCCGGAATATAAAATCGTATCCACATAAGTATACGGTCCCTCTATATTGTCTGCAGTTGCAAAACAGAGAGTCGATTTCACATAAGAAGATGTCGTACAGAAATACATGACATATTTCTTCATTGTCTCATTGTAAATTACATTTGATGCCCAGACAGAATACCCATTATCTGTGTTTTTTCCGACAAAATCAAAGGCAGCGTACGGCTCTGTCAGCAAATTGTCAAACAGTGTATTCGCTGCATCAACACCATTTGCAAAATAATTCCATTTACGCAGGTCCTGACACTTTGCCCCTACCATATGACTGCCGAACATATAATATGTATCGCCTTCCCTGATGATCTGCGGATCGTGACAGGATGCTGCAACCGTAAATCCGCCTTTTTTTATCTCATCTGCTGCGGCCTCCTTCCCAACGGAAGAACCGCCGGAGGCGCAACCGGATGCAAGGCATGCCAGAAGCCCTGCAACGGTCAACACACGAACTATTTTTTTCTTAATCATACGCAAACACCGGCTTTCCGTTTTCATCCCATTGAACCTGCATCAGATGTGCATGACGGTTTGGATTATAGAGAGGATTTCCCTCTATCTCTGTTTCTGTGCGTGCATGGTATACCATGATATCATTTCCATCTTCATCTTTGGTAAAAGAATTATGTCCCGGTCCGTAAATTCCTTTTTCATAACTGCTTTGTAATACCGGATGACGCTCCTTTCTCCAATTTAACGGATCCAGCAGATCCGTTCCGCTGGTTGCAGTAAGCATACCGACACAATAGGCAACCCCTGTGTCACTCGCCGAATATGTCAGGTACAGTTTATCCCCGTGATGAATCACTGCCGGTCCCTCATTTACCCAGAATCCCACACGTTCCCAATCATAATCCGGTGTTGTAAGAAGCACCTGCACCGTTGCCAGCTTGCACGGAGACTCCATTTTTGCAATATAAAGATTGGAAATCTGCTTGCCTACTCCAACCTTTTCTGCCCACACGTAGTAATAATCTCCGGCATCCTCAAATACGGTTGCGTCCAGGGAGAATGCTTCAAACGAGAATTCATCCCCATCTGCACGCTGCATTTTGCCTTTTTCCACCCATGCATCTGCCAATGGGTCCTGCCCCTGACATTCCAGCACATATGGACGGATTTTCCAGATATCCTCTTCTTCACCACCGGCAAAATAGATGTACCATTTTCCTTCCAGATAGTGCAGTTCCGGTGCCCAGATATGCTTGCTCATCGGACCACTCTCATGCTTTTTCCAAATGACCACTTCCTCTGCCTGTGGAAGATCTGCCAGTTTTTTTGCCCGGCGCAGTACAATGCTGTCATATGCCGGAACCGATGCCGTAAAATAATACCAGCCATCCTTTTCATACACATACGGATCTGCTCTCTGCAGAATCCATGGTTCATTAAATTTCAGTCTCTTATCCATATGTTTTCTCCACTATATTTTATAATTTTATAAATTATTTTATTTATATTTAAAATTATATAGAGGATGAACATAAAATGCAACTATTTTAGATTTCTTTAAACAATTTTAGTTATGTTGAACAATATTGTGCATTTGTTTTTGTGGAAAAACCTGTATTTGACATTTCTCACTTTATGTAATATTATTTATTAGGCTTCTAATAATTAGAATACTAACAAAGGAAACTTTTTATTTTTATGAAAGAATCACTTCATTATCTTCTGATGTCCGACCATTTCCTGTTTCAGAAGAAAATGGGCGTGTGATATAAAAAACGGGAGGCTTTTGCCTCCCGTCATGTGTTTTTCTATAAAACAGCCTGCAAAATCAGTGACATAATCACAATGACCGCACATACCACACCGCTTATCCGCATCGTTCTGCTGACATCTTTTTTCTCACTTATCCGTTTGAGCCATCCCGTTGTATACAGTATGTTTGCAATAAGCGTGCCAAGCGTCCACGCATACAGATCCCGCTTCACACTTTCCCAAAACGGAGACACTGCCAGTCCACCTGCGTCCATGACCATTGCAATCAGTATTGTGATCACACCGGTAATTCCTATGATCCGTACCCGTTTTAAGAGCCTTGCGTTGTTTGTCTCTGTATAATCCGTTACTTTGATTACGGTTTCCTTTAATTCCTCATTCATCTGCTCGCTTTTCCTTTCTCCATCAATGATTTCCCGGATATCAACTTCATAAAAATCTGCAAGTTCCAACAGCATGCTGATATCGGGCATATTGCTTCCCGTCTCCCAGCGTGACACCGTGCGGCTTGTGATCTGAAATTTTTCCGCAAGCTGCTCCTGCGTCAGCTTCTTTTCATTGCGCAGTTGTTTTAAAAAATAACCTGTCTTTTTCTGATCCATAATGAAATCTCCTCTTGCTTTCCATCCATGTAAATCTGCTCCTCCTTTCGCAGATTACAATACCTGTTTTTTCCGGCAAAAACCACGACATAAAGCGAGAACTGCCGTATTTTCTGCACCGGACATGAAATGTCTGCCCAGAAATCCCGTTTAATTACAAATCATACCTATCTCTTCTTTTTGCTGCCTCGTTATAAACCTGTTCATCCGTTCTGGCAGAAACAACAATAATTTTCATAACTTTGCCCACTCTCTCAACCTTATAGACAACCCGTATCCCCAAATCTCTGAACTTTATCTTCATAAGATTGGTAAGGTTTGTTCCACTTTTATTACCCAATGGTTTCCCATATCCACCTTCCCTCACTGACAACGGATTCTGGCTGACTTTTTTAATTCCTTTTAACACCTGTATCTGAGCTGAATGGTCAAGTTTTTTCATATCCTTTTCCGCTTCCTCTAAAAACTCAATACTCCATATCATTCGATATCTGCATCCTCCGCTTCCAAAAGTTCTGCTTCACTGATGCCCAAATGTTTCATCACTGAATCATATGAAACGGTCTCTTTATTCCCGTTATCATCCAAACGTTTATTTGCTTCCAACAAAAGAAAATAATCTTCCTCAATCTCCGTTAATCTTGTATACTCTTCGGGTGACAGAATAATTGCAGAAGGCTGGTTATTTTTTAAAACAATCAGTTCTTTTTCGGAACGAAGTCTATCAAATATCTTTGCAGCCTGCCCTTTGTTAAATTGTGAAATTGGAACAAGACTCTGTAAAAAATCAGATGCAATTGCCATAACAGACACCTCCATTGTTTAATTTCACTTATATTATATGCAGGAACAAGCCAAGAATCAATATAAAAATTGTATTATTTTCTTTATAATTTTCATTATTATTTATTGTTCTTATTTCATGTTCACAGGACTATACACGGTATATGTATACATTCCATCCTCATTTTTCACAATAGAATCTCCATTGGGCGGTTCACTTTTTCTTGCCCTGTGACACAAATTTGCATATACTTATTTTATCAAATAACATCAGGAGAAACCCATGATCTATTTAAAAAATCCCCTGTGCCTTGGCATGGAAGAATCAGAATATAAAGAAATGCTCGCTCTGGGCGGTATGCGCCAGAAACATTTTGAAAAAAATGAAGTGATTTTGTCTGCCGGATGCACCACGCACGAGATCGGGCTGGTGCTGTCCGGAAGCGTTAATATTGAAAATCTCGACCTGTGGGGCAGCAAAAGCATTTTGAGCAACATCGGTGCCGGACAGGTTTTCGGAGAAACTTATGCATTTTCCCGCGAAACACTGATGGTCGATGCGGTTGCTGCCCAGCAGACCGATATTCTATTCTGGAATCTGGATATTCTCGTCCACACGCCGCATCCCGCAAGCACCTGGCAGCCAAAATTTATCCGGAATCTGCTACAGATCTCCCTGCGCAAAAATCTCGCGCTCTCCCAGCGGATTTTCTGTACAACCCCGAAAACGATCCGCGGGCGGCTGCTTGTCTATCTGTCAAACCAGGCGGCAAAAGCCGGCAGCAATTATTTTAAGATTCCGTTTGACCGGCAGGGGCTGGCAGACTATCTGAACGTCGACCGCAGTGCGCTTTCCAAAGAGCTTGGCAAAATGCGGGACGAAGGAATTCTGACCACCCGGAAAAATGCGTTTACCCTATACGGATTGTCTCATGAGCCGCTCCTTTATGTTTCATTTCCAAAGGCCTTTCACTAATAATACAAACGAAAAATCGGAAAGGTTACAAAAAAAGGAACCCTGTCCGGATATCTTTCCGGACAGGATTCCTTTTTATTATGTTCTCCTACTCTGCCAGCTTAAACCTGCCAACCAGATTCTTCAGTCCTTCCGACTGTGCGGAAAGCTCCTGGCTTGTCGCAGAAGTTTCTTCTGCAGCTGCGGAGTTGCTCTGTACGACACTGGAAATCTGCTCGATTCCCTGCTCGATCTGCTTTAACATATTTGCCTGCTCGGTAGAACTCTCGCTGGCGCCCTTTACCGCATTCGCAAAATCATTCATGGATTCAAGAATCTTATTTAATGCAGCAACCGTCTTTTCTGTAATCTGGTTTCCGTTTTCAATTTCCTGCAGAGATTTTTCAATCAGATCGCGAGTATTGACTGCCGCCTGTGCACTGTCACCCGCCAGTTTTCCGATCTGATCTGCCACAACCGCAAAACCTTTTCCGGCTTCCCCGGCACGTGCTGCCTCAATGGAAGCATTCAGGGACAACAGGTTGGTCTGACTTGCAATCTCCTCGATGGAACCGATGATGTTTTGGATTTCCTGTGAGGTACTGCTGATCCGCTCCATGGCATTGGTCAATGCCTGTAATTCTTCTCTGCTTTGATCTGCCTGTTCTACGGCAGTGCGTACCATCTGGTAAGCCCCGGAAGCGCTCTCTGCGCTGGATTCTGCAATTCCGCTGACACTCTCTACCGTTGCTGTCAGTTCTTCTACTGCACCTGCCTGATCGGTGGCACCTTCTGCCAAAGCCTGTGCCCCGCCTGCCAGCTGCCCGGAACCGGATGCAACCTGCTCGGATGCTTCATTAATCTGTGTCAGGGTATCACTCAGTTCATGTTTTAATTTGCTTATGGACTCATACTGCTGTCTGAAATTTCCAATATAAATCTGTGCATTATTACTGGATACATTGAAATTTCCTTCTGCCATTTCTCCCAGAAGATAACTGGTATCCTGCACAATCACCTCCAGAGTTTTGCATGCCTGCCGGAAATTACCGGCAAGTTTTCCGAGTTCGTCTGGAGATTCATAATTTATTTCCACATCAAGCTGTCCTGCTTTCAGTTTCTCAGCTGCACCTTCCAGTTCCTGAATTGGCTTTAGCATAATTCCGGTAATGGTGGTCCGGATGACAGTGGAGAAAGCCACTGCTCCTGTTCCTATGAGAATCATCAGAATAATGCTCACAATTCCCGTTACCCTGGCAGATGTATACTGACTCTTTGCCTCTGCGGATGCCACTTTTCCGATATCAACCAATATATCCTGAAGTTTCTCTGTTGCATCATTATAATCGGAATTAAACAGTGCCAGAGCTTCGTCATTTTTATTCTGCTGCGCCAGTTCCATGAGCGCTACCCGCTGTTTTTTCAGTTCTTCTATCGCATCTTTTAATTCCGCAACTTCCTTTTTATCATGAAAAGACTTCTCCAGTGTGGTAACATTTTTTCCAACCTGATCTGCATACTGCTGTGCCGAATTAAGATAACTCTGTGTGGAAGCTGTATCATCGGTTGTCATCGACCACAAAATATATTTTCCCACAAGCTGTATATCTTTACGGATTTCCATCTGCAATGTGCTGTTTGCATATGCTTCCTTGTAAAACTTATAAGTATCCACATTCATCATTACAATGGAAACAAGCGAAACAACCATAGCAACAGCAAACGTTACAATGACTGTAGTAAATGCATACTTCAACTTCATTCCTACCTTCAGTTTTCGGTAAAACTCTTCCATTTTTTTTCGTCCTTCCATTTTCTCTGTTCCTTTCTTTATTCCGCTTTAAAATACTATTTTTATCATACGCCTTTTTCCCTCCCACTGCAATGTTTCTGTCGAAAATATGCGAATTTTATCTTTTTCCACACTCAGAAATTCCCCCCTGGTTTGTCCCCTTTGCATTCCAATAAAATGATGGTACAATGATGACATAACACAAAACATCTGTTTTACATATATTGTTGGAAATGGAAATGGAAATGAAATGGAAAAAGCACAGATTCGAATAATCCGAAGCAAAAGAAAAACCGTTGCACTGGAAATCCGTCCGGATTTATCGGTTCTGGTAAGAGCTCCTTACTGGATGGCGGACTGGCAGATCCGTAAATTTGTCGATGAAAAATCAGATTGGCTGTATGCCCATCTCCGGGAAATGGAACAAAAACAAAAATTGGAAGCTGCACGCCCGAAAGCCGCACCTTTAAATCCCGGGGAATTGCAGGTGCTTGCAGATGAAGCACTGCGCGTAATTCCGGAACGGGTACGGTTTTATGCCCCGGTTGTCGGCGTGACCTATGGCAGGATCACCATACGAAACCAGCGTACACGCTGGGGAAGCTGCAGTGCAAAGGGCAATCTTAACTTTAACTGCCTGCTGATGAAAGCACCGCCGGAAGTGCTGGATTACGTGGTTGTCCATGAGCTGTGCCACCGGCTGGAGATGAACCATTCACCACGCTTCTGGGCACAGGTGGAGCGTGTGCTTCCAGACTATAAGGTTTCCCGCAAATGGTTACGGGAACATGGCAATGAGCTTATGGATTTAAACCCATAAGAAGGAGATGCCTGTATTTCTGCATCTCCTTCCTGCTTTCATGTTATTTTTTACATGTAATATCGTTCTGTTCTCAATTACTTTCTATTGTATAAGTCCCCTCTTCAAAATTTACATGCAATTCGACATATGCCCCGTCATATTCCCAGCGGATTTCCAGAGAACTCTCCTCTCCGGAGATTGTCACCTCTGCACCTTCCGAAAATGCCTTATGGGTATTCCTCATGCGGATTAGCGCAAGCTGTTTTTGAACCACATCTTTTTTCAGACCTTCCGCGATCTGATCAACGGAAAGATTTGTCCGGTTGATTTCCTTATGTCCGGATTCCCCCGCACGCTGCACCGCTTCATGGTCATTTTTTCCGGCAAACAGATCCAGATACCAGATCTGCGGTTTGCCCGGCATAAACATCTGGATGGCCCGCGCCAGAAGCATTTTTTCATCCGACTCTCCCAATGCACTGTAGTACGTGGCATTTACCTGATAATACAGATTCTTTTGTCCATGTAAATTTTTGACCATGCCTCCGCGGGATACAATCCGGTCAATTAACGACTGGATCTCCTCTTTTGGAAGCAGTCCCTTTAAATCCAGAAGCGGGATGCCGTCGTGACAGCCGAGCATGTTGACCGTGGAGATCTTCTTTTCCACAATTTCCTTCGCCCATGCCGCAAGGTATGTTCCGCGCCTGTTCTCAATCGCATCAATGACCAGTCCCGGCAGGAAAAAGTCGTAGGTCGCATAGCCTTTTTCTGCAAGCGTCTGGTATATTTTTTCGTCATACGCTGCGTGGATCTCCGGCAAAAGCGTAAGTCCCAAAGGTTCTGCCAGCGCATGAATCTTCTGTAAAAGTTCCCATGTCTCCGGATCATTGAGGAAGTTTTTCTTTCCCGGTGTCTTCGGCGCATAGGCAAAGGCATCCAGCCGCACGATCGCCGCTCCATAAGAAGCTATTTTCTCCAGTGTTTCACGATAAAACTCCCACACCTTTGGCGACTGGATGTTTACATCCATCTGTCCAAGATAGTGTCTGCCATGCACTTCCTGATAAAAGGTATTCCAGTACGGCACCTTTTTTCCATCCGGAAATTCCACCATCAGGATCGGCAGCCCGGGTTTGCGGAAAAACATCTGCTTCAGGCAGCTTTCCTCCGGCTGGATATAGCCTTCCTCCGTCATGGTTCCATGCCCTTCCCAGAAGCGGTTCCAGTCGATGAAAAAATCGCGGTACGCAGAAGCCTCCCCTTTTTCCACAAGATCCTGAAACTGTGGGGACTGTGCGGAAGCATGGTTTAAAATAAAATCCAGTTTCAGGTCAATCCCCATATTCTTTAACTGGTCAAGGTCTTCCCGGTTGGCAAGCTGCTCATTCAGGTCATAGTCGATCACGGAAAATCCCCGGTCGAGATCGGAATGGTACAGACTCGGCAGAATGTAAAAGGAAGAAAATACATCCTGCATTGCCTCAGTTTTTAGCAATGTTACAATATCTCCCAGATTTCCTCCAAGGCTGTCGGGATATGCATTGAGCATCGGTTTATGGTTCATAAACTCTTCCGTCCTTTCCCACGATTAATCCTGCATTTTTGCGCTGCACTTCAAGTTTTTCCTGTTCCAGTTCTACCACGCGGCAGATAAACGGGCTTGCGGCATTCTCATCGCGGTTTCTGCGGATGCGCCGCTCCTTTGTCTCCTCCGGGGAACTTTCCAGGAAGACGGGCAGATCCACACCATGTAAATCATCACTGCCTCCGTGTGTCCACTCCAGAAGTAATACGGATATTCCGGAAAAATCGGTTTCTTCCGATGAGATCTCGCCATCTTCCCGTCCCATATGCCGCAATGTGATCGTATCTTTTCCCTCATGAAATGCCGCAAGCACTTCATTGATCCGGTCGAAGTCAATCTCTTTCTTTGTTCCGAGATATCCACGCAGTCCGTCTTCCCCGGTTTCTTTATACACACGCATCCGTTCTTCATCATTGCGTTTTGGAATCCGGTGTGGATAATCATCGCCCGAGAGCAGATAACAACCCGTTCCGTCATTTAAAAAGTACTGCTGCAATGCCGTTGCAAGTGTTGTTTTTCCGGAACCGGAGCCACCGTAAAGACTGATGACCACTCGATTTTTGACATTCCCGTCACGCCATTTCTGCACTTTTTCATATAATGTTCCAGCCTCTTTCAGTTCTGTAAAAGCAAACTGATATGCCTCATATTCTCTGGTAAACGGCGGAAGCGGAATTCCCGCATGCATCAGTGCTGCACCGGAATACTGCCTGCCGCTCTGTTCTTCCAGATACACGGCATCCGGTTTTAACCCACGCAGGCGGACATAAACGGTCGCCTGATTTGCCTCTGCCATAAGACGCACTACGCTTACCAGTGCATGATCCTGTTGCTCTGAGACGGACATCCATGCCGCAATTTCATCCGTAAACGGATCCGACAGCCGCCAGTACGTTCCCTCGTTAATGAGCGTTTCATACTTCTTGTACGTTTTGATCTGCTCCCGGATCTGCTGTTTTTCCTCATCCGATAAAAGCGCCGGGTTTAATTCATAACCAAAGGTTCCCGCCATCGCCGTCACCCCACGGGTATGGAAACTTGTCACCCGTCCGGTCTGGTGATTTGGCACCGCCGAAACATGCGCCCCCATCGCGGAAACCGGATAGAAAAACGAAGTTCCGTACTGGATTCTTGTGCGGTTGA
>PPYE01662491.1_pt1 | contig 11424 bp, 10 predicted proteins | sample 1559881 | NCBI WGS metagenome assembly PPYE01 (sample SAMN08240022, study PRJNA423297) | Human gut metagenome, whole genome shotgun sequencing project.
ATCCTATACATAATATCTCATTAGAAGCCATTTTAACTTGTTTAATATTTATTTACCCAATTTTTACCTTAAACAACTATAGTTCTAAAGGAGTATATCTTTTTACCCATATATGATACAAAGCAAGCGCTATCACCATAACCAATGCAGTGAACATATATAAATATTGATAGCCCCACGCACTAGCTAATACTGCAAGTATAACTGATCCAGCGCCAACACTTATATCTAATGCTAAAAAATATGTTGCTGTTGATACACCCGCACGCTCAATAGGAGCTGATTGTATAGCCAGCGCTTGAAATGCAGGTTGTGCTGCACCATAGCCTAACCCCAACAACGGAGCGGTGAATAGAATAGCTAATGGGGTTATAGCTAATCCCAATACAAATAAGCCTAGTATAAATAATCCTAATCCTGTATAGATAATAATTTTTGAACCATATCGAGCATATACTTTTCCTACTATAGGTCGACTAATAATAATCATCAACGCAAAAATAGCAAAGAAAGCACTTCCTTATATTCCTGCCCCCATGCTATTAAGTTCTATGGGTATAAAAACTAAAACACCAGAATAAGTAAAACCAATAAATAAGCCCATTAAAGCCCAAGGTAAACTTTTATTTTCTATAAACTGGGAAATATGCCAACCTTTATATTTTGATTGTTTAGGTAATGCTAACTCCTTTGATAGGGGAATAATATTACTTAAGACCATAGCCAATCCAGTCATAACCGTTAAAAATATGTACAATGCCATACTACCGTATGACGATAAAGCATATAGGCCGATAGCAGGTCCTAATACCATTGCTATATTTGAAAAGATAGCAAACATATTAACTCCCTCACCTTTTCGACTAGGAGGTAATACTAATACTGCTAGAGTAGCCATTACAGTTGTTCCAAGGGCAAACACAACACCATGTAACCCACGTAGTACGAAAACAGCCTCTAAGGATGTAGTAAAATTAAATAATCCCATAATAATGAAAAACAAGGCTGTTGATATTAATAGAACAATACGCTTATTAAAACCATCTATTAATCGTCCTGCAAAAATCCTACATAAAATTGTACCAATTTGGAAATATGTCATCGCTAAACCCGCATCAAGATCACTGCCAGCCAGCTCAGACGTTATTACAATTGGCAATGCCGCTACGAGAACATATTGAGTCATATATAAAATACCACTACTAATACCATAATTAGTAAAAGCAGGGCTCCATAATCTATTTGAATCCATATTTGTATCTCCTTTTGTATCGTGTCACCTAGCCATTTTACGCCTCTATCTTATAGAATTCAAGAACAAGCCTTTTTAAATTTTATATAGTTAAAAATGACTGTTATCTGTAAAATACCTATACCATTTTACATAATAAAAGATAGCAAAATAAAAGAACCTCTCTAAAAATAAATCTAGAGAGGTTCTTATACTTTAATCATTAACACAATAATAATAATTTATAACTTATTATTGATTACGTACGTCATTTTTATTACGGCTCTTCCACATAACCCACAAGGATGTAGCTACACAGATAGAGGAGTACGCACCACTAGCAAAACCGATGATCATGCAAAGGGCAAAGTTCTTTGTAGTGTCCCCACCGAATAGATAAAGGGATACACAAGCAAACATAACGGTAGCCAATGTATAGAAACTGCGGTGAATACTTTGTGTAATAGACGCATTCGCCAAATCTGCAAATGTATCAGAACGTTTATGTGTATGCGTATTTTCACGAACACGGTCAAAGATAACTACAGATTCATTCATGGAGTAACCTACAACCGTAAGAATGGCAGCTAAGAAGGATGCATCAATTTCTAGTTGGAAATAAGAGAAAACACCAAGAACCATAATCAAGTCATGGAAAATGGCAACTAACGCAGAAATGGCAACCTTATATTCAAAACGATAAGAAATATATAGAGCTAATGCTGCAAATGCTATAACAAGATTCAATAACGCATGTTCTGTAACTTCAGAACCAATTACAGCTCCTACAGTTTCAATACGTTTAACTGTATTATTACCAATAGATTTAGTCAAAGAATCAACAACAGCGGCACTTTCACTAGACTCGAGATTACGTGTACGAATCATTACGTCTTCGCCCGCTGTATCACCAGTAGTATCACCGGAAAGCTGAATTTGTGCATTTTCAAGATTATATTCTTTTAGAACGTCACGAACTTGACTAACCTCTACAGGTTGATCAAATACAACTTCAACAATCGTACCACCAGTATAATCAATACCAAAGTTAAACCCTTTAGTAAATATGGAAATTAAGCTGATTATAACAAGTGTGGAGGAAATAGCAAACCACCAACGATGATGTTTAATTACGTCTAATGTCATTTGCGTTTACCTCCTTTCAAAGATTTAGGTGCAAATGCGTCAGCACTTGTGCTCGGAGAAATATTCGCACCAAACCAGAATGGATGGTTTGTAAAGTTACAATCGATTAATAAGCGCAATAAGAAATGACTCACAGTAATCGCAGTGAACATACTCACCACAACACCTACGCCTAAGCTGATAGCGAAGCCTTTTACAGGACCAGAGCCTAAAATAGTTAAGATACCAGCTGTAATGATAACGGATACGTTTGCATCAGTAATTGTGGCTAACGCACGGCTAAAGCCTGCTTCCATAGCAACACGCATAGATTTGCCGGAAAATACCTCTTCCTTAAAACGTTCAAAGATAAGAATATTTGCATCTACCGCAACACCCATGGATAAGATAATACCAGCAATACCTGGCAATGTCATAGTCGCATTAAAGCCCTTGCCCAACACGAGTAATAAGAGCATAACATATACAAGTAATGCTATATTAGCTACGATGCCAGAAAAACGATATAAGATAACCAAGAAAATCATGATCATTGCAATACCAGCACTGAAGGCTACAACAGATTTATCCTTGGAGTCTTGCCCCAAAGAAGGACCTACTGTACGCACTTCCAATACATTAATTTTAACAGGCAATGCACCGGAACGTAATAAAATAGCTAAGTCTTTAGCTTCTTCTAAACTTTGACTACCAGAAATAGTGGCTTTACCACCTGTAATTGCTTGTTGTACTACAGGATTAGTCAATTCTTTACCATCCAATGTAATGGCAATACGACGACCAATATTTTTAGATGTTAAATCAGCAAACTTCTTAGCCCCTTCATCACTTAATTCAATAGCAACGAGTGGTTGTTTATTTTGACCTAACTCTTCTTTAGCATCTTTTAAGTCATCACCAGTCATAACGGTTTGACCTTGGTCGTTTTTAAATTCCAAGACCGCTGTTTTACCGATACGTTTAATCGCTTCGTCAGGATCTTTTACACCTGGCAATTCAATGATAATACGACGAGCACCTTCACGTTGTACCAATGGTTCAGATAAACCCATTTCATTAATACGACGCTCTAAGATTTGCTTCGCCCGTTCCACTGCATCATTGTCAGCTGTACCAGTCGCAGAGTCCTCTGCTTCCAATACGATATGCGTACCACCTTGCAAGTCTAGGCCTTGTTTCAAAGAGCCTGCTAATGGTTGAATAAAATACGCAAATAATCCAATGATGGCAGCAATGACTACTAAAAACTTGATAATAGCTTTACCGTTCAAAATAGTTGCTCCCTTCTGCTATACACAATGTATAATGCCTTGCTCTGTCACAATTTTACTCATTCGTTGGTCTAATGCTTCCATTGGGATTGGTGTCTCCCATAATTGTATAGTCCAACATACGCCCATAAATGTACTTGGTGAAAGTTCCTTGAGAAATCGATCATAATACCCATTCCCCATTCCCATACGACCACCTTGACGGTCAAAGCCAGCACCAGGCACTAAAATCAAATCCAAGTCACACGGATCAATAATATCGTATGGCTCAGCGGGAATACGTATATTTAACACACCCCGAGTGATAGATTCTAGAGACTTAAGACGAACTGCAATCATAGTCGTCTTATCAGTACATACTGGAACGTATACAGATTTACCATGTTCTAAAGCATGACGAATCACATCGTCTAAATTGGCCTCTTTAGGCATCGCCAAATAGGCCATAATGTTTTTTGCCGATATATACTCAGGACTATTAACGATTTGATTCGTCAACATCGGCGTCCACGACCTACAATCAGCAACGGATAAAGCAGCGCGCTGAGACTTACACGCCTGGCGCACTGCTTCCTTTGTATTCATTATTTTTCTTCCTTGTTTTTCTTAGACAGTACATTAGCAACTGCTGTACGAGCAAATGTTAATTCAACTTTTTCAGATACCTGTACCTTGACTTTTTCATCATCAAGTTCAACAATTTCGCCATAAATACCACCAATAGTAACGATTTTTTGGCCTTTTTTTAAGCTACCTAACAAGCTAGCACGCTCTTTTTGTTGTTTCTTTTGTGGACGCCACAATAAAAAGTAAAAAATCACTACCATTAACAAAATAGGCCAGCTAGTTTGCAAGATTTGTTGAATATCTCCCATGTTATCCTCCTAGGTTAATAAATATGTATTTCTTTTCTAGTATAGCCACCTAATATAAATTTGACTAGACTTAATTACTATTTTTTAAAGCTATCCCAAAATTGCATTCTAAATTGTGGGAACCGATCTTCTAAGATAGCTTGTCTCATTTGACGCATAAACTCTAATAAGAAATAGAGATTATGATATGTTACAAGGCGTAATGCCAAAATCTCTTCTGCCTTATATAAGTGACGAATATATGCACGGGAATAATTTTTACATGTATAACATTGGCAACCTTCTTCTAAAGGACCCCAATCATGAGCAAATTGAGCATTTCGAATATTAAGGCGACCATTCCAGATCATGGCCATCCCATTTCGAGCAACACGAGTTGGATATACACAATCAAACATATCAACTCCACGTGCTACACCTTCTACCAGACAATCTGCGGTGCCAACGCCCATCAAATAACGAGCCTTGTTAGTTGGCAATAATGGCGTAGTATATTCTAAGATTTCATTCATTAAATCATGAGGTTCCCCAACGGATAAACCGCCGATGCTATAACCTTCAAAATCCATAGCTACAAGTTCTTCCGCACTTTGTTTGCGCAAGTCTTTGTACATGCCACCTTGAACGATACCAAACATGCCTTGGCGGTCATGAGCTTTACGAGCCTCTTGGCAACGATGCGCCCAACGCGTGGTACGCGCCGTAGAGCGTTTCGCATAATCATGATCCGCGGGATACGGAATACATTCGTCAAAAGCCATCGCAATATCAGAACCTAATTGCTCTTGTACCTTTGTAGCCACTTCAGGAGATAGAAACTGTTTTGATCCATCAATGTGGGATCTAAATGTAACACCATCCTCAGTAATTTTGCGCATATCGCCTAAACTAAATACTTGGAATCCACCACTATCAGTAAGAATCGCTTGATCCCAATTCATAAATTTATGTAAGCCCCCAGCCTCTTCTACAAGCTCCGGCCCTGGGCGAAGAAATAAATGATAGGTATTACTCAAAATAACTTGAGAACCCATAGCCTTTAGTTCTTCTGGTGTCATAGTTTTAACTGTCGCTTGCGTGCCTACAGGCATAAACATCGGTGTTTGGAAGGTACCATGTGGCGTATGCAATAAACCTGCCCGTGCCCCCGTATGAGGACATGTCTTTTGTAATTCATAAATAATACTCGGCATAGTCCCTCCTAACGTATAAACATAGCATCGCCGAAGCTAAAGAAACGATAACGTTCACGTACAGCTTCTTCGTAGGCCGCCAAACAGTGTTCACGACTAGCTAGTGCACTAATCAACATTAACAATGTAGATTGAGGCAAGTGAAAATTCGTTACCAACGCATCAATCATCTTAAATTTATAGCCAGGATAGATAAAAATTTGAGTCCAACCACTCATACCTTGTAATACACCATCATCATTCGTAGCAGACTCAAGAGTACGCACCGATGTAGTACCTACGGCAATGATACGAGACCCTTTTTGTTTGGCTGCATTGATTCGATTCGCCGTATCTTGAGGTACAACAAAGAACTCACTATGCATTTCGTGGTCTTCAATAGTCTCTGCCGATACAGGTCTAAAGGTGCCAAGTCCAACATGTAAGGTTACAAACTCAAGCTCTACACCTTTAGCTTTAATCTTTTCTAAGAGGTCAGGTGTAAAGTGAAGTCCTGCAGTTGGTGCCGCAGCAGAGCCTTTCTCCTTAGCATATACCGTTTGATAACGGTCTTTATCTTCTAACTTTTCATGAATGTATGGAGGTAATGGCATTTCACCAATTTCTTGAATCACATCATCAAACACACCGTTGCATGTGAACTGAATGATACGGCCTCCAAAATTTGTTTTATCTATAATAACTCCACTTAGGCGGTCATCAAACTCTATAACTTGCCCGATAGGACATTTTTTCCCCGGTTTAACAAGGCATTCCCATCGATTTTCACCACATGGTGTGAGTAGAAGTACCTCCACCTTGCCACCAGAACCTTGACGATGTCCATATAATCTCGCAGGGATAACCTTCGTATTATTAAATACAAGCACATCTCCTTCATGGAGTTCTTCTAGCAAATCATAAAAATGCCCTTTATGTTTAACTTCACCACTTACCTTATCTAAGGTTAAAAGCCGTGCTGTATCACGAGGTTCTACAGGATGCTGAGCAATCAGTTCCTCTGGCAATTCATAATCAAAATCTGTAACTTTCATCGTAATCCTTATTAGTACATTTTCTTCAATGTAATGCCACTATAGTAGTGACGCAAAATAGTTTGGTAATAATTTATATCTCCAGGATTAGCACGCTTTGCCATTTCCGCAGCGCCCCATTGAGACATACCAAGGCCATGACCCCAACCGTGGCCTTTAATATAAACAGTATCATTCTTGCCAGTAAAGCTATGATATGCCTTTCCCGTGCCTTTAGCAGGGTTGTGATTTACATAGAAATCAAATAGTGTAGATTTTAAACCTAAAATACTACGCAATGCATCGCCATCTACAGTAGTTTTTCCAGAGGTACCTATGAAAGTAGCACTCTTTATACGACCTGATACACCGCGGTCCGATGTTTGTTGCCCAGGCTTACCAAGAGGAGTCAACTGAATGCTCTTCAATTTACCTACCCCTTTACTTGCCGCATTAAGTTTACTTTCAAGAGCTTGACGAGAGGTAGTAACAGTCCAATTCGATGTAGATGTACCAGTACTAAAGTCTTTTACCCCTTTCAAGTATGGCACATCACTTCCCCAAACATTTACACTATCCTCTGTATAGCCACCGCCATCAGAATGGAATAAGGCATTAATAGGACGTTGATCATAAAGCATAACTACGCCTTTAGTTTTATTTACTGCATTTGTGGTAGCTTGAGATTCACCACTCACACCACTATAAACTTGATGATCCGTGGAATTACTCACATCGTAGAATTTACCTTTATTTTGTTCCATCGTATGAAGAGCATAAGTACGAGCTGCTACGGCTTGTGCCTCTAATGCAGCAGCCGGCCAAGACGGTACTACCTCTTGTGGGACAACACCATACAGGTAATCCTCAAGGGGCACAGAATTAATGACCATCATGGTTCCATTATTGGCACGTAATGTTAAACCGCCACGATAACCTTTACCTTCGAACAAGAATGGTGCATCACCATTCGCAGGCTTCAATGTAACCACACTATCAATAGCCTTTCCATTTACAGCAATCTTGCCGCCGCGAACGCCAATAGATGTACCACGATTAGCACTGATTGTGCTAACTTGACCATTACCGCTGTTCAATACAACCATATTAGCTGTAGATGTAACAGTAGCATCGGAGCTACGACTACCTAGTAGAACACGTACATTTGGCATGTTTTCTTTACGTTCTGTAGCAGGCGTCACTACGGAGCCCACTTTGTTGCGAGTAATAACTGCTGTATTGGCTTGAATGCTATTCACATCCGTTGTTTTTACTACCTTTTTAGTAGCTGTTTTTTCAGTAGCTCTTTTTTGTGCTACAGGTTTATCACCAGTAACTGCAGGTTTAGTAGCTGGCTTTGCAGTAGCAGAAGCCGCAGGTTTTGTAGCCGTTGTAGCTTTACCTGTAGCAGCTGATTTCGTAGCTGTTGCATTAGTACTAGATTTCGCAGTACTAGTTGATTTTGTTGCACTAACTGGTTTAGCCATCGTTACCGGCTTTGTAGCTGTAGCAGGCTTTGCTACATTAACCGGTTTTGCACTAGGTTTAACCACCGTAGATGTAGCAGTTGACTTAGAAACCGTTTTAGTTGTTGCGACCGGCTTTGCAGCTGGTTTAGTAGCAAGTGGACGAAAACTAGATTTCTTCGTCGTATTTACTTTCGATACAGTTGTATTAGATACTGTTGATTTTGGCGTTGGCTTTTTCGTTACCACTGTACCTTTATTTTGCAGCGTCGCTCCATGTGCTATAGAAACACCGCCAATGTTTACACCTAAAAACAAAGTGGCCATTATCATCAATTGTAATCGTTTTGTTTTCATTGTTATTTCCCTGTCTGTGAAATACCTAAATGCTCATAGGCTAATTTAGTAGCTACCCTCCCACGCGGTGTGCGTCCTAAAAATCCTAATTGCATCAAATATGGTTCATACACATCTTCGATGGTATCTCTCTCTTCGCTGATGGCCGCCGCAATGGTATCAATCCCTACAGGACCGCCATCATATTTTTCAATAATACATTCCAACACACGTCGATCAATTCGATCAAGTCCCATTTTATCTACATATAAACGTTGTAATGCTTCGTCTGCAATTTCTTGAGTGATAACCCCATCACCAATGACTTGTGCAAAGTCGCGTACCCGTTTAAGCAGACGATTTGCGATACGCGGTGTTCCTCTTGAACGACGCGCAATTTCGCTTGCCCCAGTCGGTACAATACCAATATTAAGTATTTCTGCGGCTCGAGACACAATAAATTCTAACTCTGGCTGTTTATAATATTCCAACCGATTAATAATACCAAATCGATCCCGTAATGGTGCTGCCAAAGCACCCGCTCGAGTCGTGGCACCTACCAAAGTAAATTTTGGCAAGTCAATACGCACAGTTCGAGCACTTGGGCCCTTACCGATGATAATATCAATAGCATAGTCTTCCATAGCAGAGTACAACACTTCCTCTACACTACGAGACAAGCGATGAATTTCATCGATAAATAATACATCATGGTCGTCCAAATTTGTTAATATTGCAGCTAAGTCACCAGACTTTTCAATAGCCGGACCAGAAGTTATACGAAAATTAACACCCAATTCATTTGCAATAATCCCTGCTAATGTTGTCTTGCCAAGGCCTGGAGGCCCATAGAGCAGCACGTGATCCAATGCTTCCCCACGCTGTTTTGCAGCTTGAATATACACATTTAGATTACCTTTAGCCTCTTCTTGACCTACATACTCATTAAAAAGCTTAGGTCGAAGGCTATATTGCCATATATCCTCTTCGTGCTCGCCATTGCCGACAAGGCGTACTTCCTCATTCATCCTTATCGTCCTTTCCCAAGCTCAATTAAGCTGACTTTTATCAACTCAGATACATCACGCTTACCATCATCTAAAGACTCTACAATATCTGCTACATCCCGTTCCAAGTATCCTAAGGATACGAGGGCTTCAATAGCTTCTCCTGCAGCACCGTTTGCAGCAACGCCAATAGGCTGAATAGTCGCAGGTGATTCCGAAGAAATATGTGTCATCTTAGCGATTTTATCCTTTAACTCTAAAACAAGTCGCTCCGCAGACTTCTTACCAATGCCAGGTAACTTAGTTAATTGCTGTACCTGTCCATTGATAATCGCTAATTTGAAAGCCTCAGGTGTCATGCCTGACAAGATGCCAAGCCCCACCTTGGGCCCGATACCAGAAACAGAAATGAGGAGTATAAACAACTCATATTCTTCTTCCGTCCAAAAGCCATAAAGTTGCATCGCATCTTCTCGTACATTAAGATACGTGAATAGCGTCGCCTCATGGCCCTCTGTCAGCTGTTGACGCGTAGTGGTCGGCACATATACGCGATACCCTACGCCATGTACATCAACATAGCACGATTCTTTAAAAAGATGTGTTACGATACCTCGCACATACCCTATCATTATACCAACCTCTTTAATCTATCATTGTGAGAACTATGAGCCGTACAGATAGCAACAGCTAATGCATCTGCCGTATCATCAGGCTTAATTTTCTCACGAATCCCCAAAATATTCATCGTCATATAAATGACCTGATTCTTATCAGCTTTACCATAACCTGTGACAGCTTGTTTAATTTGTAATGGTGTATATTCATAAATAGGAATCCGTTGTTGTTCAGCAGCCAATAAAATAACACCACGTGCTTGCCCTACCTTAATGGCTGTTGTTACATTGCGGTTAAAAAATAATTCCTCCACACCGAACTTATCAGGCCTATATTCCTCCAATAAATCACTAAGATCATTAAATAGAATTTCCAGTCGCTGTGAATCAGTTAATTCCTTAGGAGTTGTAATAGCCCCATAGGCTACTGGTGTTAGTTTGCTACCCTTCACGTCAATAATGCCGTACCCGCATATAGCCGTGCCTGGGTCAATTCCTATAATTCGCACCCCAACCCCCTTAGTTTAAAAATGAGATAAGCTACCGCCTACCTCCATTACATAATCTATTTTATTATAGCATAATTTCACATCGAAGTTCATGAATTCCCCTATGAATTATATATGAGACATATTAATTTTCTTAACATTAATAAATATCCGAGTTTAATTTCAATAGAAAAGGAGCACCCCATAGAGTGCCCCCTTTATTATTATTCTTCTTCATCGTCCGGCAAAATACCATTATGATATACGTTTTGTACATCATCAAGATCATCCAATACGTCAAGCATTTTCTGCATTTTCACAGCATCATCACCAGTCAACTCAATCGTTGTATCTGGAATCATCGTGATTTTAGCTACTACAGTTTCGATACCCGCATCAGCAAGCGCTGCTTCTACCGCATCAAAATCCTCTGGTGTTGTATAAATTTCAAATACATCATCTTCAGCCTTAAGGTCTTCTGCTCCAGCTTCAAGAGCCAGCATAGTTACCTCATCTTCATCATGACCTTCTTTATCGATAACAAATACGCCTTTAGATTTGAACATCCAGCCTACACAGCCGCTTTCACCAAGGTTACCACCTTGTTTAGAGAATGCATGGCGCACGTCTGCAGCAGCACGATTACGATTATCGGTCATCACCTCAACAGTAACGGCAACACCGGCAGGACCATAACCTTCGTATACGATTTCTTCATATGCATTCATGTCCGTAGCACCGATACCTTTGTCGATAGCACGTTGAATGTTATCCTTAGGGA
>PPYE01502192.1_pt1 | contig 11423 bp, 9 predicted proteins | sample 1559881 | NCBI WGS metagenome assembly PPYE01 (sample SAMN08240022, study PRJNA423297) | Human gut metagenome, whole genome shotgun sequencing project.
TGCCTTGTTTGCAGAAATGGTCTTGTAACTTAAAGTATCCACTCTTAATTTGTTTTTTAAATGTTACTACTAAAAATTTGCTCACCACTTATTAATCTTCCCCGGACAAAGGAAGATTAACTTGCTATGAATTAATCTCTTATCCTTTTGTGATAATAATCGGCTTGCAAAAGTACGGCTTTTCTTTGAATTGGCAAAGTATTTCTATCTTTTTTTGGATTTATCAGATTGAAAGACAAGGGTAAGAAAAACATAATCCCCATCCGGAAATATCCCCCATTCAGACCTCTCCAATCCATGTTACCTATATTCGAAGTTCTTTTTACATGGATTCTCCCTTACACCCTGTCACTCTTATGAACAAAACCTTGTAGAGTTGTGTAAGGGATAGTTAAAAAGGGACACTGTATCAGTATATTTAAATTTCCAGCTCCGGAACCTGATCTTTCAAAATCACAGTTCGCCCCTCTTCTGTTATCTTTGTACTTCCATCATATTCCAGAACTATGTTTTCCGCTTTATTCTCTATTGTGAAAGTAGCTTTTCCTTTAGGAGATATATTCATCTTTATTATCCATCCACCGGCTTTTAAGGTATCTTTCGATATTTTTTCAGGAACAACGCCGGCACTCCCCTGCCCATGCGTACTCACAACAGTAGCAAAGCGGTATACCGGACTATGCGGAGATGTCGCGGTGAAATGCCAGTGATTTTTGTAGGGAGCAAAATATCCTTTGTCATCTGCACGTAACCAATTGACAGCCGGGTAGAAAAACTGATCTGTCTGCTTCGTTTCCAGTTTATCATTTGCAAAAAGATAAGCATCCGACACCCCTCCTGCATTCGTTGCAGTAATGTGCATCACCCCCTTATCATTTTTTATAATCATCGGATGTTCTATTGTGTGCAAAAGATAACTCCAGGTGACAGCTGTGTCGGCCTCCAATTCATCATAAATGAAAATAAGTCCCGCATTTCCCAATTCAACAATATGTCGCCGAAAAGTTTTCAACCGATTCTTATCCCAACCATTAGCAGGTGAATACTCAAGACCAGAGTCCCGCCCTCGAGCCAGCCAAAGAGGAGAAATCACCTCACCATAAGCATTGGAAGCGTCTCCTACAAAATAAGATATTCGTTTGCCAGTGTAGTATCTTGGTATCCATCCATATCCTTCGGTACCTATTCTCTGCCCCATGCCATTGACAAGAATACTATTATGCGCCCGTGTACTTCTATGACAATATACACTATGCTCATCCGTGAAACTTATATGATGTCCGCTACTGTAAAAGAGAGGTTTCCCGTCAAAGAATGTATTGAAAGCATTTTGATTGGCAATAGCATGCGAGGTCGACCCATACGGACTACTACGAAAAGTAAGCATTGCATTCCGGCTGAAATTCTCCCAATCAGACATCAGTGTCGCTACCCCCGTTTGTGGGAACACATAAGCAAGAGGAAGATCTTTCATTTTCCTACCTTCCGGCAAAGGGGTATGATTCTGAAGACGAAACCAGGAAAGATCTCCCGTCTTAGCCATAAAAGCTTTGCGCAACAAATCCGGTTCCTTTTGCAAAATACACCGTACATAATCGGCACTATAAGTATTATTTATTAACCGGGCCAATGCATCGGCATATCCCACACGAACCCCATTAGGTTGCAACACATTTTGATGAGAGCTTCCATTACCCGCTGATTTCGAGAAAGGCGGTTGTTGATAGATAACGTACATAGCCGAACCCTCATACCATGGATCAGAGAAAAAATCATACCCACTGATGCGACTATAAAAATAAGGCACCTCTATCAGTGTACGAATATTGACATGAAAATAAGAATCACCATTGTGCCATGCACCATCCTGGTTTAATCCGGGAAAACGAGCCACCCACAAATTATAACAATAATCAGCCCACACTTCGGCTTCCGGCAGATCACCATACACACTGAAAGTTGCCATCGTAAAGATACGAAAAGCCATTTGCCACACATGATTATCGGCAATATGGTTCTCCAGATGATTGTTAAAACGATTAAAAAACTTCGTTCCATTCTTTTGTACCTCTTTCAACAATAATCTTTTTTGCGAAGCATCCAACTTATCATAAAAAGCATCATAAGCCATAGAACAAAGAGAAAGCAATGCCGATTCATTAAAGTCACCTACAAAATTCGGACTCTCCTCCCACTTTATCATTTCGAGGATGCGCTTCATTGCTTCTTTATAATAACGATCGTCCTTAGTCAACAGATAAGCACGTACAAACACCTCAGCATTGACCTCTTCTTTATCTACAATACGCCGGCTTTCCCGGGTAAGAAGTGCATTACGTTTTACCTCATTATCCAAACCAGCCATTTTACTTGTATCCGTGTCATCAATATGTTTCATCGGAACTTTCAATGTCTTTTCTGCACGTGCAATATACCAGGCTCGCTCAGGAGCATCCTCGCTTTGAGAAATAAAGGTATCCCACTCGTCCGAAGCAACCAACACACGTGGATGCCTCGATGGTAGTTTACTTATAAACGTTTTGAATGAGGGAGGAGAAAAACGATCCTGATGCGGTTCTTGCGTGAATTTCAAAACCTCCGACCAGGAAGTGCTTCCTCCTTCTACATATCCGTATTGCCAGTACCAGACACCATCTACAAGAGGAATTTCGGGATTGTAAAAAGGCCATGAACAAACAGCTTCTATTACATTATCTTTAAAATTACGGTCTTGTGAAAGACGAACCCGGTACATTTGAGACGACTTACTTATTTTAGGTGTCTCCATACCATCGAGTCCACTCCCATGTATCTGATTATCTCCGGCCAAAGGCCACATCAAAGAAACAGCCCGCTCACCAACCACCGCATTATTCAATGGAGAGGGAGTTTCCCGCATTTCATGCATCAACATAGCGTCTGACAAATGAATAGTCACCGGATGTTCTTTTGAAGTCAAATAGTGAATATAAGAACTTTGCTCCTGTCCTAAAAGACTTTCCGAAAAGAACAAAGCCGTTAACAAAGAAAAGAAATGATGTTTCATATATAAAAATAATAGATGTATTCAGTTTTGCCGCCTGCCATCATAGCACGACAACAAAAGTAAGCAGTAATCGAATACTTGAATATTATTTTTATCCTAAGATATTTAGATTTTGTACAAATTCTTATCAAAATCAAAAAAACTGATCTCTTTTCTTCTTTCTATGTCATCCATTCATTTTCTTACCTTACGATATCTTCCGGAAATACAGCCGGCATCTCCACCCTCTTCCATGTTTCATGAAACCAGGAATTCAGTTCATTACCGTTCAGGTCTTTTGCTATAAAATACTTTAAATGGAGCAGATCATTGTCTTCTATCTCAAATTCGAGAATATTATCCTTATTATCAAGCATAGGAAGATGAATGTTTTTCTCTATACTTTCCTTATAAGAATGCTCCGTCACTTGCTTATAAGTACCATATCCGGTAATGATGGCATCCTGTCCGGGAATTATGGTAAAATTCACAATCCGTCCGTCATCGCTTAAAACCTTGAATGTATTACTGGGCTTTAACACTCCCGGAACATCCGGAAGTTCTGACACATAATGACACAGTTGCCAGATTCCTTTCAGATTAGCAGGTTGAAACTTCGCTTTTTTCTGAGCCATAACACCTGTTACCATCAACAGCATCGCCATCAATATGGTAAAGAAATAGAGTTTTTTCATCGCCGTATTATTTTTAGTTAATACTTTCAAGGCCTGTCGCTTACAAATATAAAAAAATCTTTTGAGAATCAAACAAATGTAAAGCAATAAAAAAGGCCTGTACCTTAAAAAGATACAAGCCCCTCTATTGAGAAACTGTTTTATTAGAATTCAGCGTTACGCGGTGTACGCGGGAACGGAATAACGTCACGTATATTAGCCATACCTGTCACAAAGAGCAACAGGCGCTCAAAGCCAAGTCCGAAACCTGAATGAGGACAAGTACCAAATTTACGCGTATCCAGATACCACCACATATCTTTCATCGGGATATGAAGTTCCTCGATACGGGTAACTAACTTATCATAATCAGACTCACGCTCTGACCCTCCGATAATTTCACCAATCTTCGGGAACAACACATCCATAGCACGTACTGTCTTTCCATCTTCATTCTGCTTCATATAGAAAGCTTTGATTTCCTTCGGATAATCAGTCAGAATTACGGGACGTTTGAAATGTTCTTCCACCAAATAACGTTCGTGCTCAGAGGCCAAATCAACTCCCCAATAAACAGGGAATTCAAACCTATGCCCTTTAGCTACGGCATCTTCCAGAATCTTAATACCGTCTGTATAAGGCAAACGTACAAAATCTTCTTTCAACACGCCTTGCAAACGCTCTACCAAGCCCTTATCAAACATGTCGTTCAAGAACTTCACATCATCGGCGCAATTGTCCAAAGCCCATTGCACGCAGTATTTTATAAACTCTTCGGCCAGATTCATGTTATCTGTGATATCATTGAACGCCACTTCCGGTTCAATCATCCAGAACTCAGCAAGATGACGAGGCGTATTCGAGTTTTCTGCGCGGAATGTCGGTCCAAATGTATAAATAGCCCCCAAAGCAGTTGCAGCTAACTCACCTTCCAACTGTCCCGAGACAGTCAGACTCGCTTGTTTTCCAAAGAAATCGTCATCATAAATGATAGAACCGGTTTCATCCTTCTTCAGATCATATAAGTTCTTAGTAGTAACCTGAAACATTTGGCCTGCTCCTTCACAATCCGAAGCCGTAATAATCGGCGTATGGAAATAGAAAAATCCTCTCTCATGGAAAAACTGATGAATAGCTATCGCCATGTTATGACGAATGCGGAACACTGCACCAAACGTGTTAGTGCGGGGGCGCAAATGTGCTATTTCACGAAGGAACTCCATTGAATGTCCCTTCTTCTGCAACGGATATGTATTATCACAAGTACCCAGCACCTCTATTTCACGAGCTTGCACCTCAACTTTCTGCCCCGAGCCTACCGACTCAACCATCACCCCATTTACACTTACACAAGCGCCTGTAGTGATCAGTTTCAGCATTTCCTCATCAAAGTTAGCCAGGTCAACTACTACCTGTACGTTATTTATTGTAGAACCGTCATTCAGTGCGATAAAGTTTACTTGTTTGCTACCTCTACGGGTACGAACCCATCCTTTCACATTGACCATAGCGCCAAAGTCTTCGCGCTTCATCAGGTCGACAATTTTTGTTCTACTAATCTTTTCCATAACTATTGTATATACATTATTATATTATTCAAAAGATCCCATGCGCAGGAAATTTACTTCCTGTTCTGTCAGATAACGCCATTCACCACGACGCAACCCTTTTTTAGTAAGACCGGCAAAGAATACGCGATCCAGTTTTACCACTTTATAGCCCAATGATTCAAAAATACGACGAACAATACGGTTCTTTCCGGAATGGATTTCAATACCCACCTGATCACGTTTAATATCGTCGGCATAACTGATTGCGTCTGCATGGATTTCACCATCTTCCAGTTCAACACCGGCAGCAATTTGATCCATATCCGCTTTTGTCAGATTCTTATCCAGATAAACATGGTAGATTTTCTTCTTCAAGAACTTAGGATGCGTCAGCTTAGAAGCCAGATCGCCATCATTCGTCAGCAACAACACACCAGTGGTATTACGGTCCAGACGTCCTACCGGATAGATACGTTCGCTACAAGCTCCTTTCACAAGATCCATTACAGTAAGACGCGCCTGAGGATCATCAGAAGTAGTCACACAATCTTTCGGCTTATTCAGCAGCACATACACCTTACGTTCAATGCTTACCGTTTCATCATGGAACTTCACGACATCAGCACGTTTGATCTTAGTACCCAATTCCGTTACCACTTCACCATTCACCGAAACAACGCCGGCTGTGATAAATTCATCGGCTTCACGACGTGAACAAACACCTGCATTAGCCAGGAATTTATTCAAACGAATCGGTTCATTCGGATCAACAAACTGTTCCTTATACTCTATCTGTTTCTTCTTACTATATTTCGCATTGGGATCATAGTCACCAGTACGACGCTGCGGACGGGCAAATCCTTGCGGACGGCCTTCGCCTCCATTATTAAAGCGCGGACGATACGGACGGTCACCACCTTCGCGATTATAAGAAGGACGTTGCGGACGGTCGCCATAAGAACGCTGTGGACGGTCGCCACCCTCGTTGTTATTGTTAAAACGCGGACGATACGGACGGTCACCACCTTCACGATTATAAGAAGGACGCTGCGGACGGTCGCCATAAGAACGCTGTGGACGGTCGCCACCTTCGTTGTTATTGTTAAAACGCGGACGATACGGACGGTCACCGCCATCGCGATTGTTATTATATGAAGGGCGTTGCGGACGGTCACCATAAGCAGGACGATCACCATAGGAGCGCTGCGGACGGTCGCCACCCTCGTTGTTATTGTTAAAACGCGGACGATACGGGCGATCACCGCCTTCACGATTATAAGAAGGACGTTGCGGACGGTCACCATAAGAACGTTGCGGGCGGTCGCTGCCTTCACCATTAGAATTGAATCTTGGACGATACGGACGATCGCCACCTTCACGATTGTTGTAAGAAGGGCGATTATATCCACCTTCTCTGTTGTAAGATCTGTTACCATCACGGCCGGCGCCTGTGTTCTCTTCATTAGAGTTGTCACGCCATTCTTCGTTTTCTGTACTCATTACTTTATTCGAATAAAAATTAAACATAGGCCTCACGGCCGGTATTTCAGAGTTTTTTTTTAGAGTCCCGTATATGTATGCGGAGTTATCACTCTTAATTCTTTCTTTATATCTTCACTAACATTCAGCCCTTCGATAAACTCTTTAATAGAGCTTTCCGTTATTGCCTGATTAGTTCTTGTCAGCGCTTTCAAGGCCTCATACGGGTGCGGATAAGCCTCGCGGCGCAATATTGTCTGAATAGCCTCAGCAACCACACTCCAGCAATTGTCCAAATCGCGGTAAATAGCCGACTCGTTCAGCAACAATTTACGCAATCCCTTCAGAGAACTCTGAATAGCGATAATAATATGCCCGAACGGCACACCCACATTACGCAACACAGTAGAATCTGTCAAGTCACGCTGCAAACGGGATACCGGCAATTTCACCGCCAAGTGCTCAAGAATGGCATTTGCTATTCCAAGATTACCTTCAGCATTTTCAAAATCTATTGGATTCACTTTATGCGGCATCGCACTTGAACCTACTTCACCAGCTTTTATCTTCTGCTTAAAGTACTCCATAGAGATATACTGCCAGAAGTCGCGGTTCATATCAATCATTACCGTATTAATACGCTTCATTGCGTCAAAGATAGCCGACAAATTATCATAATTTGATATCTGGGTAGTATACTCTTCACGCTCCAGGCCTAATTTTTCTGCAACAAAACGATTACCAAACGCCTTCCAGTCATATTCCGGATAAGCTACGCGGTGCGCATTATAGTTACCGGTTGCTCCACCAAACTTTGCAGTTACGGGAGCTGCTTTCAACGCCGCCAACTGACGTTCCAAACGATACACAAATACCATCACCTCTTTACCCAAACGGGTTGGAGATGCAGGTTGTCCATGTGTCTTGGCAAGCATCGGAATAGCGTCCCATTCTGTAGCATACGTTTTCAACTGAGCTATCAATTCTTCAATCTGCGGGTAATACACCTGCTCCAATGCCTCTTTTATCGAAAGAGGGATAGAGGTATTATTAATATCTTGTGAAGTCAGGCCGAAGTGAATAAACTCCTTGTAGTCATCCAATCCGCCCAATTTATCAAATTCTTCTTTCAGAAAATATTCTACTGCTTTCACATCATGATTAGTAACACTCTCTATATCTTTGATACGCTGAGCATCTGCTTCAGAAAAGTTACGATAGATAGCACGTAAGGCTTCAAATACACTTTTGTCGATTCCTTTAAGTTGCGGTAATGGTAGTTCGCATAGAGTAATGAAGTATTCCACCTCTACCTGCACGCGGTATTTTATCAGTGCAAATTCAGAAAAATAGGCAGCTAAAGCTTCGGCTTTGCCTCTGTATCGGCCGTCAATAGGAGAAATGGCCGTTAATAAATCAAGTTTCATATGTCGTTCGGATAATTATCAGGTTGCAAAATTAACTCTTTTTCCTGATTTATAATGCATAAAGGGGGTAGAAAGTTTATATAAAAGAGGTAAGAAAACAAAAAAAGTGCTTCGCGAACTTCACGAAGCACTTTTAATTTCCTATTCTGTGGGCGCTGAGGGATTCGAACCCCCGACCCTCTGGGTGTAAACCAGATGCTCTGAACCAGCTGAGCTAAGCGCCCTTTTGTTAAGCGGAAGTGTTTCGTTTTTAAATGTGGGCGCTGAGGGATTCGAACCCCCGACCCTCTGGGTGTAAACCAGATGCTCTGAACCAGCTGAGCTAAGCGCCCGTACACTTCCGTTTCAAAAGCGATGCAAAGGTACAGCTTATTTTGAGAATACCAAAACTTTCGATAATTATTTTTTCACTATTTTATTCAAAGAAGCGAAAATCTACTGATTATCAGCAACAAAAAACTTTCTAAAAAATAAGATACATATCACCAGAAATCCGGCTATCGCTACAAACGCCCATAGCCCTCCTATCTGCCTCCTCTGTTTTTTCTCCCGTTCATCCACCTTTATCAACGATTTACTAACCACAAAAGAAGAATCGGCTTTCACAAAAGAGTGTTCCGCACATCCTTTCTGCAGTTGCGTCCTTCCTCTATCAACCACCTTTTTAGTAACAGAAAAAGACTTTCTTTGCACAGCTCTTCCATTCTCATGGCCTACTCCTATGGTATCCGCTTTCCAGGTGAAGACAGTTTCTTCTATATGTTCATCGGCCTGCCTGTTATTTTCCCATTCCGTTTTTCGTACGTTATCCACTCTTTCATAATGCTCTTTTGCAGTAACAGAGTCTATTTTCACGTTCCGTTCCATCCGGAAATGAGAACTGCCACATGCCGACAAGAAAGGCAAAACCACCCCTATCAACAACCATTTCTTAACATCAAAGCAAGGGCATACCTTTATAAATTCATCCGGTTCTATCCTCCCATCTCCATTCAGGTCCGGTGAAGTATCCCGATGCCCCATCACTGTCACTATCCCATAACGTTGTTTCAGCTCCTCGATAAGCCGTTTCAACGTTTCTTTCTGCGCTTTGGTTCGTGTATCAGCCGGATGTCCCCTGGCGTCCAACCCACCAATATAACAGATACCAATACTTCGCTCATTCCATCCGATACAATGAGCCCCCATCCGTGCAACCTCTCTCCCGGGTTCCACACTTCCATCCAACCGTACCACATAGTGATATCCTATTTCGTTCATCCCCCGGGCACGATGCCAACAATCTATATCTTTAGCGCTGAAATCCATTCCCGCCTGCGTAGCCGAACAATGAATTATTATCGAATCGATTCTCCTCATAATACTCATTTTTTAAGATTAATAATCCGACGGAGGAATACGTTTTCCACACCCTCTTATCTCACATTTCTTTATTTCCGACTCCTTCTGTGCCAATTCTACTTCATGGCAACGGATCATCCACCCCATTTTATCTTCCTGCTCCTTCCGTAGTTCAGCATAAAGTCCGTCAATCTTCCCATCGCGCTGTTCCAGGCGCTCTTCAAGCCAATCCACCTTCTTTCTGCGATTCTCCTCCTCTATACAACTCACTGATGCCTCCTCCTTCCGGGCATCCATTTTTCGGTAAGTAACCAATCGCACGAGCCATTTAATGGCCTCCAGCCCGCCAATGGCAGTGATGAAGGCCATAATTATTGTCAACGACACCTAACTTACGTTATACAGAAGGATCCTCTCCTTCCCCTTCTCCTCCGGAAGGAGTACCGGAGCCATCATCATTGATTCTGTCCAGGTCTTTAAACGTCAATCCATCGGTGCGGGTAGAGGATGCTCCTGCATTAATACGTATATCCCTATTCGCACGAAAACAGATACGCAATCCTGTAATATCACTTGCCGAAAAATCTTCCGGCTTATCAGTTCCTTTACTTTGCGCCGACAGGTAAAAATAACCTATCCCGTCGATATTAACCGAACGTCCAGTCAGAAGAGTCTTACGCAGTAGTGTCCGAAAATCTTTCAGTACACTGATTGTCTCACCTTCACTCACACCCGAGTTTCCACTGATTTCCTGCGCCACCTCTTTTAGTGTTGCCGCGGTGTCATACTTATAAGAAATAATAGGATACGTTCTCTTAACTGAACTTTTGTCTGTCGGATCACTCAAACGTAAAATTCTTTTAAATCTAATCGCCATAATCTTCTTTTTTTAAATAAATACTCAATGTTATTACTTCGCTAACGTTAACATTGCAAAGATGCGACATTCACATCAGAGACAAAAAGACAGGTTACAGCATCCTCTTAAAACGATTTAGTATATAAAAAGAGACTATTAGAGGACAAGAGAAAGAGAGAGGGAAGGTAATAAAAGAGTTATTTCTATTTCCCGGCAAGTAAGCATAACCTAAAACTACATTAAAAACCAGAATCCCCCAAAAAGCCGGAATCGCACATTTACAACTCCGGCCTCTCTTTATATTTAGTGTAAGTTTCAATATCACAAAATAAAAATAGCCAAACTTCTCCGTAAAACAGAGAAATCTGGCTATTGATAGCTACATTTGAGATGAAAAGAATGTAGCATCATATTCAAAAAGGACGCATTGAATTCTAAATAAAAGCCCTCCTTATAAATAAACCACGCCTGATTTAAAAGGAGGGCTACACAAACAAACAATAATATTAAGCTGGATTATCATGATTCACATCAGAATAATCCGGCACTCCTTACTCTATCTTAATCTTTAGAGTAAGGAAGAAAGCATTGGACGAATCCAATGTTTGGGGTTATACAGTCATTTTCTGTTTCCAGATAAAACAGGGTATACAAAAGATCAAGAAAAGTCCCTTTAACAAGTTCAAAAAAGTCCTCATCAAAAGCTTATTTTTTTTATAAGGATATCTAACAAATATTTATCTGTCCCATACTCTTAATTCGAAAAATAACGATTAAGAATTTCATGTTCTATCAGTCTTCTGCGCCTTCGTTGTTTGATTTCATCAGGGGGAAGATGATCATTACTAAAGCATACAACTGAATGACCCATTCCATAAAAGACCGAGCCTTGTCATCCTTGCCCTGCAATAAGACTTTTTGAAAGCGTCCCCTCATATGAGCCATACGACACATATTAATTGAACACCTACAAATCAATTCAGATAAACCTCCGCATTCTCTCTATCCAGTTTCTCATACACAGAATTATTCGACTTAAACTCAGGCACCACCTGTTTCATCAACCTC
>PPYE01072802.1_pt1 | contig 11422 bp, 6 predicted proteins | sample 1559881 | NCBI WGS metagenome assembly PPYE01 (sample SAMN08240022, study PRJNA423297) | Human gut metagenome, whole genome shotgun sequencing project.
ATATAGATATTAATAACAAATTCTTATATTTGCTGCAAATAAATTAATAGTTATAACATTTCTGTCTGTTGCATGTAATGTAAATTTTATAATGAACCTAATAAATTATTTACAATGACAAAGAAAATTACGCTTGTTTTTGTACTCTTCTTATTTGTGTTTGGATTGCGTGCCGAATCTCTGTTGAATGAGGGATTTGAAGGTTGGTCGACGACAAACTTTCCGACCGGAGGTTGGACTGTAATTAACGACACCCAAGAAGGGGCTATTAATCATTGGACTGTCGATAATAGCAAATCGGCATGTGCCGGTTCAGTGAGTCTTTATTGTAACGGTGGTGAGTGGGATCCTATTGAACCTGTGAAAGAAGAGTGGATAGTATCTCCATCTCTGACTTTGAGTGAGACGAATTATAATTTGAGTTTTCTGTGGAAAGGAGCTTCGGCATCTGCATTTAAAAACGAATATGATTTTCAAGTGCGTATCACGGAAGACGATGGTAAAAGTTGGAAAACTGTTTTCTCTTTCCTTGATCAAAGCATGGTAGAAAATAGCGGGGTTGCCTTTCCCTGGACTGGATGGGTTACAAACACTTCCAAGATAAGTTTAGGCGCTTATTCCGGTAAGACAATAAAAATAGCTTTTGTACATTGTCTATTGGTCAGCGGCGCTGGTAAAGGTAATAGTATATGGGTTGATAATGTTGTCGTAGAAACGGGCGAAGCGATCGATGCTCCTATTGCAGATGTTAATCCCACTTCTTATATATTCGATGGAACCTACATCGGAGTAGGGAAATGGTCGGAGAAATTTGTATTGCGGAATAAGGGCGTGGGCAATTTGACGGTAAGTGGAATTTCTGGATTAGAAGGTTCCGACTTTTCAACCAATATGATTCCCTCGGAAGTTTCGTTGAGACCGAGTGTAGAGTATGAGTTTTATGTGAAATATACTCCCTCGTCTGAGTTGAGTAGTAAATCTGCTACGATGACTATCCATACGAACGGAGGTGACATCTCTATCGTATTAGAAGGAACAAAGATAATTTTACCCGATGAATACAATCTGGAAAGTTTTGAGAGTGGAACGTTCCCGCCCGTAGGTTGGACTACCGATAAAGGTTGGACCGTAAGCAGAACTTATGCTACGTCGGGAGACTATTCGGCTTCTTGTAGTTTTGCAGAGAATAACCCGACTTTGGTTTCTCCTCGTCTCGATTGTTCGACGGGTACTCACGAGTTGCAGTTCGACTATGCGAATGTTTGGGAGCCGACGGCAGATGATGCTCCTGCTCCTGAAAGCGAATTTGAAGTCTATTTTTCAAAAAATGGCAAGGAAACGTGGGAGAAAGTTGCTACGTGCGATTCTATCAACCAATGGTGGCACATGAAGCTCGATTTGGGAAGCCCGGCATCCGATAATTGCTATATCATGTTTAAATATGTACTCGATGTCGATTTGTCGGGTGGTGGGGACGATGTGCCCGAGTATGCATCTACTTTCTTGGACGATGTAGTTTTACCTCCGTTCTATGGTAGAACTTCTGTTCCGGGAGCTGCAACTACCCCTTCTCCTGAAAATGGAGCAACCGATGTATTTAACGAAGATATTGTATTGTCATGGAACGGAGTACAGTTTGCTAAGGGCTATAAGGTATATGTTGGAACTTCTACCACAGATTTTTCGGTCGTGCCGGGTACAGAGGTAGAAGGTTGCTCTTATACGATTCCTGTGTTGGACTATGCTACTACTTACTATTGGAAAGTAGTTGCTTATAACGATATGGGAGAGACGCAAAATCCTTCGGTGTGGAGTTTTACGACGCTTGCCGACCAAACCGTGAACACATTCCCGTGGTCTGAGGGATTTGAAGGTGACATATTTCCTCCGTTAGGTTGGAAGAGCGAGAAAGAGGGATATACAGCATGGGATAGATCTAATTATAATGCATACGATGGTAAAAATGCAGCTTATATTTCTGCTGGGGGCTCCAACGAGCAAGGCATTCTTCAAACACCGATGTTCGTGCTGCCTGCTGATAAAGATATGCAGGTTAGCTTCTACTGGGGAAATGCCGTTCCGTCTGGATTGACGAAATCGGTAAAAGAGACGATGACGATTAACAAAGATACGCTTTACTTCGAAATAAAATCCGATGGAACATGGCAGGAACTCGCCCATATTTCTTCCGCTCAGGCCGAAGGTCAAAAATGGGTTCGTCAGCGAATCGTTTTGTCCGATTATAGAGGTAAGAATGTGAATTTCCGTTGGCGTTATAGTGCCGTAGATTTTACCGGATCAGGAGCAGCTTTGGATAATATTTTGGTTGAAGAAGCTCCCGTTGGAGGAAAAGCTGTTATTAATGTGACTTCCTGGAATGCGGGTGATGTGAATTATAATAAAGCCGTTACTTCAAAGACATTGAATCTTTTGAACGATGGTGAGCAAACAATGAAAATCACCGATGTATCATTTAAGAATAAGAATTTCTCTACTTCGTTGCACAAGGATTTAGTGTTAGACAGTCGTGAAAGCGTAGATTTCAATATCACGTTCGCTGCCGGTGAAACAGATGCCCTTGTAGAGGACGAGATGACTGTTACATTCGACAATGCTCCTGCTGTGACGTTGCCTGTTTCGGGTAATGCGTTGGGCATGTACACTCGTTATTTTAGTTTTGAAGATGATGAATTTGGTTCTGTGGCTCCCAAAGGCTTTACAACGGTAGATGCCGATCATAAAGCGACAGTTCAACCTCTTATGATAAACTATCCGAATATTGGGAATGCTTATGCCTATATTGTCATTAATCAACAACCGGAACCAGAAGGAGCCGATTGGAGGAATATCTATCCTCGTTCGGGAGACCAACTGTTAGCGACGATGGCGACTGCCGATGGGACAGAAGCCGTAGACTGGATTATCAGCGACCAAATGACGGCTCGAAATGATGCCAAGTTCCGGTTTTATGCTAAGTCGTATGATGGAGATAACACTTATCATCCGTGGGCTTATTTGACAGTATTGGTTAGTACGACAGATAACGCTGTGTCTAGCTTTACTCCATTGTCTGGATTTACATCGGTTCAAGTTCCTCACAAGAATAATAACGATAGTCAGACATCGTGGACAGAGTTTGATGTGGATTTAAGTGCATATGCTGGACAGAAAATCTATATAGCTGTTCGTAATAATACTCCGTCGAATGGTTTTGTGACTTTCTTCGATGATTTCTATTTCGAAAATTTTGAATATGTCAATAGTGACAATAGTGCTCCTTACTTTACTACGGTTCCTGAGACAACAGCAACGGTAGGGAAGAAATGGACTTATAACTATTCTGTGGCCGATCCCGATGGAGATCCGTTGACGGTGACCTTGCAGGGCAAACCCTTCTGGCTGAATCATACTCCGGGTACTAACGGCGGTACGATTACCGGCATTCCGGGGGCAGAACAAGAAGTGATTATGAAACTATCTGTTTCAGATGGTTCAAAGACAACTGTACAAGAAATTATTCTTGTTGTGACTGATGGTTCGGGAATCGAAGGCGTAAATGGTGATCGATTGACGGTTTATCCTAATCCTGTCGTTTCCACGCTCTATTTGAATGAACTGTGTGACAAAGTAGTGGTTACCGATATTTCTGGTAAACAGCTGCTTTTTGCCGAGCAAGTAGAAAGTGTAGACGTTTCGATGTTATCGTCGGGTATTTACTTTGTAACCATGCAATTGGGAGATCGAGTCAATACCACCCAAGTTATTAAAAGATAATTAATTCTATGGAAACTATGAAAAGTATGTTTTTCGCCTGTGCATTGTTGTTAGGCAGTGCAGAAACCTTTTCCGCTGAAAATCTTGTACTCAGCGAAGATTTTGAGAGCCAAACATTCCCTCCTTCGGGGTGGGTTGTAAAAGGTACTGAATTATCGGAAGATCTTGAATCGGGTTATGCGCATTGGAGCCTTAATTGGAATGAAGTGACGGGTTGCAGTATCGCTGGTTCGGGGTGTGCCGAAGTGATGAGTGACTTTAAAGAAGGACAGGCCGGTATTTCAAAGGAGGAGTGGCTTATTACTCCTGCCGTGCAGGTTGCTGATAATGCGTCGCTGTCTTTTACTTTTTGGTGTAACGCTTCATCGTTTATGACCAATAAATACGGAAGTTTTTTGGTGAAAGTTTCTACCGATGATGGAGATACATGGAGCGATTTGTGGAATGCAGCTTCTCAGGAAGATATTGAAAACTCTGGACTGACATGGCCGTGGAATAAAGATGCTATGGGGATAGAAAATAACTGGCAAAAGTTAACCCCTAATGTGAGCCTTGAAGCGTATGTCGGGAAGACAGTAAAGATTGCATTCTATTTTCGATCTATTCTTGTAAATAATTATACACAAGCGACATTGGCCGTAGACAATGTAAAAGTGGGAAATCAAGAGATTGAAAATTTGCCGGTTGTAGAGGGCTCGACTTCTTACGAGTTTTCCAATTCTTATATCGGTTATTTGGCTCAATCCGAACCGATGACTATTCGTAATGTGGGTTATGGCACGTTGACGATAACCAGCATTGAGGGTATTGAAGGTACAGATTTTTCTACGACACTCGATCCCGCTTCCGTTTCTTTGAAAAGGGGAGAAGAGCTTTCATACCGCGTCAATTACTCCTACGATTATGGGAGCCAAAAGCACGGTCATGAAAATAAATACGAATGGCGGAACTTTGTCGGTCGATTTGTCGGGAACCAAAGTTATGTTGGAAGAAGGATATACTTTGGAAAGTTTCGAAGGTGATATTTTCCCACCGGCCGGTTGGTCTCGTAATGAAGGCTGGAAGACGATGGAAGGTATGGCTACGTCGGGTGTGAAGTCGGTTACAGTAGGCGGTATGATGACGTGTGATATCGTTTCTCCCCGTTTGGATTTATCGGCTGGAAACGGTAAAGTGAAATTCGATTATATCGAAACTACCGGTGAAGAATACATCGATGATTCGTTCTTACCGTCAACATATTTCATTCTTTATTATAAGAAAAATACTGATACCGATTGGACGGAGTTGTGGTGTTCTCTTGATGATAGTAAGTATAATGAATGGGTACAAAAAGAAATCGAGATTAAAGACGCAAATGGAAATTTCGTAGTGGACGATAATGTATACCTACGTTGGACCTATGAGTTTGAAATGGGCGACGGTGGTCTCGATAATATGGTGGTGACCGATATCTATTTCGATAATGTAGTGTTGCCTAAGCTATATGGAGAAGGAGAGCTCCCGTTGGCAATTACGACACCCAATCCGGTGAATGGCGTTTCTAACGTCGATTATAGCAGGTTGACTCTTTCTTGGGAGCCCGCTTTGTTTGCCGATGGATATGAATTGTCGGTAGGAACGGATAAATCCAACCCTACCTCTTTGTTGGAAAATGAGAAATTAGAAGGAAATACATCGGTGTCTTATACGATTCCCGAGCTTGAACCTGCTACTACCTATTATTGGAAAGTTGTACCTTACAATGCAGTAGGTAAAAATGAAAATGCTTCGGTTTGGTCGTTTACTACGATGGAAGATCAGTCTGTACGTGATTTCCCCTATACTATGGGATTTGAAGGAAATAACGGAGAAATTCCTCCTATGGGCTGGAAAAACGATCATGAAGGCAAAGGTATTCAGATGTGGAAATCTAATGAGATAGAGCCGTTTGCTGGAAAATATTCTGCTTCGGTATGGCATAATAATGCGGGCGAGGTTTCTATCCTGACTTCTCCTGTGTTCGCAATCCCTGAAACCGGTGATATAGTTGCTTCTTTTGCTTGGGGTGGAGCTCTTTGCAATCGCCTTGAAAAAGGGTATGAAAATGAGGCGATCACCGAAGGGCCTATTTCCGAAGTTAATGATGCCGATGGGACTCTCTATTTCGAGATTCGTGCTGTCGATGCAGCCGATTGGACTCCTTTGGCTTATACTCAGGACCGCACGAAATGGCGTCATAAATATGTTTCACTCGCCGATTATGCTGGTAAGAATGTGAATATGCGTTGGCGTTTTGTCGCTACTGAAAATGCCGGAGTTTCTTCGGGCGGAGCTTCTCTCGATGAGATATTTGTTGGAGATATAAAGGATATGCCTACCTTAGCCGTTTCGGAAATTAAGAAAGAAAATCTGACTGTATATCCTAATCCTACTTCCGATTATGTCTATTGGGCAGGAGGAAAAGCCGATGTGAAGGTATATGATTTAGCCGGAAATTGTATAAAAGATTTGACCGAAGTCGAGTCTGTGTCTTTGGAAGGTTTGGCTTCTGGTATGTATATCGTATCCGTATCGTGTGGCGATTCGGTTTCTACGGCACGAGTAATGAAACGATAAAAGAGCCCGTTTAATCGGGAAATGTATACCAAAGAGGACTCCGTACTGAGGAGTCCTCTTTGTGCCTTTCGAGAAAGATTTGTAAGAATTTGTTTCAAAATTGTATTGAAACTATAAACCCAAACTTTTTGTAGAAAAAATGAAGAGAAAAATTTTGTGTTTTGTAACAGCTCTGTTAAGTTTTTTTATTGTTGAGGCTCAGCAACCTTGTACATTGACTTTGGAGGTTTCGGCTGTTACAGGAGAGGATATGGCTGGGACTCCGTTTCATTTGGAACGGGTAGAATCGGGATTGATTTATGACCGAGTACTAGGTGAGAATGGAACTTATACAATAAATAATATATATTCCGGTATACACCATTTGGTGATTGAAAAAGAGGGATTAAAGACTTATGATAATTCTGCTTTGGATATAAAAGGCGATACCGTGTTAAAGATTAAGTTGGAAGAACCGGTACGTACACCTTATAATTTGCAATCGGTTTTAGCCCATGATCCTAAAACGGGAGTTAATGATGCTTCGTTGGTTTGGAATGAGGAGACCGATTATTTCTTCGATGATTTCGAGAATTATACCTCTTTTACGCTCGATTTTGCTCCGTGGACCGGAATCGATAAGGATCAGGCAGAAGCTGCTATGTTAATGCAAGGAGGTTATCCGAATAGTAGCTTGAAACAATATGCGACTATTATTGCTCCCGATGAGGCTTATGTTTCTACTACGGGAGGTGACGTTTCATGGTGGTTTTATGCCCCTCAATTGAGAGCTTATAGTGGAAAGAAATATATGGGATTTATTCGTACGGCAAGCGGAACTACGAATAATGACTGGGCGATAACCCCTCAGGTACATGTCGGTGTAAATAACGTCGTTCGATTTAAAGCCAAGGCCGCGGATGCTCCTATTGAAAAATTCAAGGTATGGATATCGACCACCGGAACAGAGGAAAGTGATTTCAAACCTTTGACACAGGGTAATTATGAGTCAGTTAAATGGGAACAATGGCTTACGATGGAGTATGATCTTTCGAAGTACGAAGGACAAGATGTTTATATTGCCATTCAATATATTACACAAGCTGGTTGGATGTTGATGGTTGATGATTTTTATGTAGGGCCGGCAAAGTTAAATCCTTCGTCTATAAAAGCTCGTCTTCCGAAAACACGTCGTGTTCGCAAAGCAGCGGAGAGTGATGCCCCTCAAAGTTATACGGTTTATTTAGATGAGCAAGAGGTCGGGTCGGTTAAAACGAACTCGTTTATCTTTGAGAATCTTTCGGCTGGAACACATACATTAGGTGTTAAGTCGGTTTATAAAGTTTCCGAGTCGGATATAGCGACAACGACGTTAGAAGTTCCGGCGACTTCGGATTATGCCGATGTAAAAGTAAAAGTTTCTACGAACGGAGGTTCTTCCGAGGGAGTGGCTGTGAACTATCTTTCCGGTTCTTATCAGGTGACCGATACAATCAAATCGGGAATATCTCATTTTGCTTCTTTGAAAAAAGGGGAATATATGATTAGTATTAACGATGATCGCTTTTTGGCGGTAGATACGCTCATCGATATAGACAAGGATATGGAGATAAATTTGTCGTTGGTGGAAAAAATTACTGCTCCATATAATCTATCTGTTGATTTTTCTTATCGTGACACGGATAAGAAGACCGATGTCTTGTTTAGGTGGAATCAAGATTTGGGTTGGAGCGATAGTTTCGAAGAGTATGATGATTTTGCGACCCAATTCGGTGGCTGGGCCACTTTCGATAAAGATCGTCTGCGTCCTTACGGTATAACCATAAATAATACGTATATATCTATTCCCGGACTTGAACAGGGCGAATCTCCGGTAATGGTATTCAATCCTGAAAAAACGACCCCCCGGTGTGATAGCGATGCATTTTTAAATACGGTTTTCGGGAAAAAATACATCATGTTTTTTGGAGTCCAAAGCAACCTGTCGGACGACTGGCTCGTTTCTCCGAAACAGAAAATCAACAAGGGGTATGTGGCTCATTTTTATGTGCATGTTTATCCGAGTATGGCTACGGTTTATCCCGAAACCATTAAGGTGTTGGCTTCCACAGGAGCCCAGACCGATCTTTCTTCGTTTGTCGAACTATATAATTATACTTTTACCGAGAGCGGTTGGTATGAAGTAACAGTCGATTTGAAAGATTATGTGGATCAGGAGGTTTATTTAGCGGTTAATTATGTTTCTAATGACGGGTGGATGCTTAAAGTGGACAATTTTTATGTCGGTCCTTCGGACGATGCTCCGGCTCCCGAAGTTGGAAATGCTACCTATGATATATATTTGAATGGAGAGAAAAAAGCATCTGCGATAACTGATAATTCCTATACATTCGAAGCATTAGATGATGGTACATATACAGCTGGTGTAAAAGCAATATATGAATCCGGGGAGTCTGAGGTCGAAGAGTATGTGTTTACAACTCAGTATAGCGGGATTGAAAATGTAGTTGTTCCGACCGTAAAGGTATATAGCCGAGACTATGCTATTTGTCTGGAATCGATAGAAGGCGAAAAAGTGTTGGCGGAGGTTTTTGGCGTTTCTGGACAGCTTGTGGAATTAGTAGAATTTGAAAACAGTGCCCAGATTTCTGTTTCTGAGGGGCTTTACTTGGTACGATTGACAACATCACAAGGGACAAGTACAGTTAAGGTGTTGGTGAAATAATTACTGCCTATTCATAAAAAACGTCATGAGAATAATTCTCATGACGTTTTTTTATCTACAAGTTTAAATTTCTTTTTCCCTTTGTTAATAATTTATTTAATTTTGTACCTTTGTATATATGATATACCAACGTTAAAAAGTAAATTTATTCGCTTGATTCGGTTTTGAGCCGATGTTGCTTTTATGAATAGGAACTGCTAAAACTGCAATTGTATGGATAAGAAGATTTATTTTATTTTGTTATTAACTATAATAATCAGTATGAGTTGTGAGTCGAGAAGTCATAAGGAAACGGTTGTCCTTATGGAAACGTCTTTGGGGAATATAAAAGTAAAACTTTATGATGATACACCTGCTCACCGTGATAATTTTATAAAGTTGGTCGAGGAAGGATATTATGACGGGACTTTGTTTCATCGAGTGATTAATGAGTTTATGATTCAAGGAGGCGATGGCACGTCCAAAAATGCTCCGGCAGGAAAAATGTTAGGTACGGGTGACCCGGGATATACTATTCCCGCAGAGTTCGTTTATCCGAAATATTTTCATAAACGGGGTGCTTTGGCCGCGGCTCGGCAGGGAGACCAGGTAAATCCAGATAAGGCCTCATCGGGTTCCCAGTTTTATATTGTCACGGGGAAAGTTTTTAATCCGGGACAGATTGACCAGCTGGAACGTCAAATGCAGATGCAGCAAGAGCAATCGGTTTTTCAGTCGTTGGCGGCAAATCATAGGGAGGAAATCATGAATATGCGTAGAAATCGTGATATGCAGGGACTGCAAGCGTTGCAAGATACATTGATCGCTCAAACTTATGAACAAATTAAGAAGGAAGGAAAGCGGACGCTCACGCAGGCGCAACGTGAAGCTTATACGACTGTTGGCGGAACGCCTCATTTAGACGGTGAATATACTGTTTTCGGTGAAGTGATAGACGGAATGGAGGTTGTAGACAAGATACAACAAGTCGAAACAGGCTCTGCCGACAGGCCTAAAACCGATGTCAAAATCTTGAAAATGAAAGTGGTCAAATAGTGATATCGTTTCGTCGTCACATATTGCCTAATGGATTGCGCATCATTCATCATTACGATGGCTCTACGAAAATGACTGCGTTGAATCTGCTTTATGATGTCGGTTCGAAGGACGAATCGCCGGAGCGGACAGGATTTGCACATTTGTTCGAGCATCTCATGTTTGGTGGGTCTGTGAATATTCCCGATTTCGATACCCCTCTACAAAAAGCAGGAGGAGAGAATAATGCGTGGACAAGTAACGATGTGACCAATTACTATACGGTAGTACCTACGCATAATGCCGAGACGGCATTTTGGTTGGAGTCGGATAGAATGTTAAGCCTTGCTTTTTCTTCCGAGTCTTTGTCTGTACAGAAACAAGTCGTTATAGAAGAGTTCAAGCAACGTAATTTGAACCAACCCTATGGAGATTCGTTCTTGCTATTGCGACCGATGGCTTATCGGGTACACCCATATCGGTGGCCTGTTATCGGGAAAAATACTTCGCATATTGGTAATGCATCATTGGAAGAAGTAAAAGAATTCTTTTTTGCCCATTATGCGCCCAACAATGCGATATTGAGTATTTCGGGAAGCCTACCATTCGATGAAGCCATATTGCTTTGTGAGAAATGGTTTGCTCCTATTTCTCGAAGAGAAGTCGCTTGCCGCGATTTACCTCAGGAGCCGGTTCAGACAAAACCTCATAAAAAGATAGTGGAAAGAGAGGTTCCCTTAGATGCGATTTTTAAGGCCTATCATATGGTAGACCGTAAGCATCCCGATTATCAGGGGTATGATGCTCTTTCCGATGTATTGGCTTCCGGTCGATCCTCTCGGTTGTATAGACGGTTGGTGATGGAAAAGAAACTATTTACAGAAATAGATTCTTCTATTACCGGTGATATAGAGCCCGGTTTGTTTTTACTGAAAGGGAAACTATCACCGGGAATTTCGTTGGAGCAGGGAGAAGAAGCCATTGAAATGGAATTGCGACGAATGAGGGAAGAACTGTTGGAGCAAAGGGAATTGGATAAGGTGATAAATCGTTTTGAATCAAACGATTTGTTTTCCAATTTGCACTATCTGAATAAAGCCACCAATTTAGCTTATTATGAATTGTTGGGTGGAGCGGAAAATATTGATACAGAAGTTGAAAAATATAAAAAACTTACCCCTTTCGATTTGCGGCGTATTGCGGAAAAATTGTTTGTCCCGGAAAATAGTTCTACATTATGGTACAAATCGGTACATGCAAAACGAGAAATAATAACAGATGTCTCTGATTGATAAAAGATATAGAATAGTACTATGCGTTTTAAGTTAGTGT
>PPYE01560586.1_pt1 | contig 11422 bp, 9 predicted proteins | sample 1559881 | NCBI WGS metagenome assembly PPYE01 (sample SAMN08240022, study PRJNA423297) | Human gut metagenome, whole genome shotgun sequencing project.
GAAGTTGGAATACCGGCAGCGATTCAAAATCTTTTAAATGTAACAGGAATGACCATTTTAAACAACTTTGTTGCTGGATATGGTTCTTCTGCGGTAGCAGCAGTCGGCATTGCACAAAAAGTGTATATGGTTCCAATTCAGGTTGCACTTGGAGGAACGCAGGGAATAATGCCATTAGTGGGATACTCTTATGCAAGCAAAAATAAACAGCGTTTTGAGGAAACAATTCAAACAGTTATGAAACTTCTGGTGCCGTGTATGGTTCTTATTATGATATTATGTTGGATTTTTGCACCATCCCTGATCAGACTGTTTATGAAAAATGAAGAGGTTATTACATACGGTGCAATGTTTTTGCGAGGTTTCTGCATGTGTATGCCATTTATGCTGGTCGACTTTCTGGCAGTCAGTGTATTTGAAAGTGTTGGAATGGGAAAAACAGCACTTGTTTTTGCAATCCTGCGAAAGATTGTCTTTGAGATACCAGCAATCGTGATCCTGAATAAAATTTTCCAGGCATCAGGAATAACCTATGCCGGTTTTGTTTCAGAGTTTATTTTATCAATTTTTGCAGTGATCTTACTTAGAAGAATTGCAGATGGGTTTGAAAGGAGAAATGAGAAATGATTTATCTTATATTTTTAGTCGTATGCTTTGCTGCATCCATTGTTGGTGCAATCTGTGGTATCGGTGGTGGAGTGATCATCAAACCGGTACTTGATTCTTTTGGAGTGCTGGATGTAACAGCTATCAGCTTTTTGTCAGGATGTACGGTATTGTCTATGACAACATATTCTGTTTTGAAAAACAAAATCAGTGGAGAATCACATGTTTCCATGAAAACTGGTTTACCGCTTGCAATAGGGGCAGCGGTTGGTGGTCTGATCGGGAAATGGCTGTTTTCCTATGTGAAATCTTTGAGCAGTGATCCAAACAAGGTAGGAGCAGTTCAGGCACTGTGTCTTTTGATCGTAACACTTGGAACACTTATTTATACGATTTATAAGGCGAAAATTAAGACTTATAAAGTAGAAAATGCAATTGTGTGTGTTCTTATTGGTGTATTTCTTGGAATTATGTCTTCTTTCCTTGGAATTGGTGGCGGACCTATTAACCTTGTAGTGTTATTTTTCTTCTTCTCTATGTCGACAAAAATTGCAGCAGAAAATTCTCTGTACATTATTTTCTTCTCGCAGATTGCAAGCCTGGTTTCAACGATCGTTTCAGGAAGCGTACCGGATTTTCAGATCGGAGTATTGATCCTTATGGTCGCAGGTGGTATCGCCGGAGGAATCTGTGGACGTGCGATCAATAAGAAAATTGATGAGAAGACAGTTGACAAGCTGTTTATCGCACTTATGGTCTTAATGATCGTAATCAATATTTATAACATTTTTAAATTTATGTAAGAATGAAAAGAGGAAAAGCATATGCCGCCAATCAGTGTACTGATGAAACCATCTTCCGGGATGTGTAATATGAAATGTGATTATTGCTTCTATTGTGATGAAACACAGAAAAGGATTCAGGAATCTTATGGATTTATGTCAGAACAGACCTTAAAAAATGTGATCCGCAAGACGATGCTCCGTGCAGAGGGGGCGGTCAGTTATGCGTTTCAGGGTGGAGAACCGACGCTTCGCGGAATTGATTTTTTTGAAAAAGTGGTAGAATTTGAAAAGCAGTATAATAAACATGGTATCCGCGTGAATAATGCACTTCAGACAAATGGATATCTGATCAATGAGGCATGGTGCGAGTTTTTTCAAAAGAATCACTTTCTGATAGGACTTTCTGTTGATGGAACGAAAGAAATCCATGATAGCTACCGCCACACCAAAGATGGAAAACCAACTTTTGATCGCATACGTCATGCAGCAGAACTGATGAGTCATTATGGCGTGGAATACAATATCCTAACTGTTGTGAATCAGAAAGTGGCATCCAATATTACAGAAATTTATGAGTTCTATAAAAAACAAGGATGGAATTACCAGCAGTATATTGCATGTCTGGATCCGCTCGAAGAGGCACATGGCGAGAATGAGTATGCATTAAAGCCGGAGCAGTACGGAAAATTTCTGATCGAACTTTTCAATCTCTGGTATGCTGACTGGAAATTGGGAAAGCAGCCATATATCCGCCAGTTCGAGAATTACATTGGAATTTTGATGGGATATCTGCCTGAAGCCTGTGACCAGAGAGGAACATGCGGAGTCCAGAATGTCGTGGAGGCAGATGGAAGTGTTTATCCATGTGATTTTTATATGCTGGATGATTACAAATTAGGGAATTTTAATGAGAATCGACTGGATGAAATTGATACGAAAAGAACAGAAATCGGATTTGTAGAGCGTTCACTGTTGCTTGATGAGGAATGCAAGGTCTGTGAATATTTTCATATCTGTCATGGGGGCTGCCAGAGAAACCGTGATCTTAATGAACTGACAGGAAAATACCAGAATTATTTCTGCGAGAGTTATAAGATGTTCTTTGCAGCCTGTCTGCCACGGATGAAGGAAACGGTAAAGACACTGGAAAAGAGATAGAGGAAGTAAAAGAAATTGAAATACTTTGCAGAATCAATCGGAATTGTTCGAGGAGCAAGAAAGTCTTGATTGAATAAAACTTTGTAAGTATTTCATAAAATTTACCATCAAATTATAGAACAATTGCCAATTGCAATAACTGTGATTTGGTGGTAAATTATTAATAGAAATTGAAAACGTTTTCAAAATAGAAGTAAAAATTCGCAGAAAATGAATTCAATTTCAGAAGCAGCAAAAATTTTGGAATGATTAAAAATATTACGAAGTTAATCCTTTGGACAGACAGGAGAAACACATTTTATGAACGCATCCATTCATGACGTAGCAAAACGAGCGGGAGTCTCCATATCGACCGTTTCCAGAGTGATCAATAATTCAGCCGGAGTGAAGGACAGCAAGGCAGCAGCAGTGCGGGAGGCATTGGAGTATTACGATTATCAGCCGAGCCAGTTCGGACGTGGCCTTGTGACCGGAAGCTCCAAGATGATTGGTGTATATTCTCCATTAGCGAATGGAAGTATGTTTGAAAATGGATATCTTTTGGAATGTCTGCGTGGAATTGATAATGTGATAAGAGAGAGTGATTATAGTCTGCTTTTGATTAATGAAGCCGCCGGTTATGAGGAGAATAGGAAGGCAAAGCCCAAATTCATTGACTATGTAAGCCAGAAGAGGATTGATGGACTGATCGTGCTTACAATTCCATCTGATGGACGTCTTGAAGGTTCCTTAAGTGCTATCATTGAAGAGGATTTTCCAGTTGGATATATCGGAAAGCGGTTCAGTGAAAAGGGGATGAATGTATATGCCAGTTATGAGGAGTATATATTAGATGGAATCAGACGTCTGTATGAGAAAGGTCACAGAAGAATTGCTTTTTTGCCATTAAAGAGCAGAAGCAACACGAATTTGAAATTAAAGAGTAAGGCGGAAACAAAATTCACAGGGCTTAAGATTAATATTACAGATACCGTATATAATATTGATGCTGATTTTCTGAGAGACATTTTAAAGTACATGATAGAAGAAGCACACGTGACAGCAATGATCTGCGAAGATTTGGGATTATTGGTAAAAGTGCAGAGTATACTGTCTTCCATGGGAAAACAGCTTGGAGAAGATATTTCTGTGATCTGTGTAGAACATGTGAAAGGTCAGGGAGCAAAGATGCTGCCAAAGATTGACTGCTATTACGTTCCATCATTAGAGCTTGGAGAAACGATCGCAACTGAGTTGTTAAATCAGCTCAGTGGAAAGAAGAATACAGATCTTTCAAAAAAATACATGCCGGAATACATGGATCGGGGATCTGTCAGGGAAATATAAAACAGATTTTAGAAAGAAAAATCCTGAAAAACAGGAATTTTTCTTTTGGTAATTTTGAAAACGTTTTCAAAATTGAAATTGAAAAACTGAAAATGTTTCGAAAAAAGAAGTAAATGAAATCTTTTGATTTTATTATAAAAATTCACATAGACAAGAGAGGAGAGGCTTATGAAAGCAATTATGGTAATGTATGATTCTTTAAATCGAGAGATGTTAGAACCATACGGGTGTAATTGGACAAAGACACCTAATTTCAGGCGACTTGCAGAAAAATGTGTACAGTTTGAACAGTGCTATGTAGGAAGCATGCCATGTATGCCTGCAAGAAGGGAGCTCCAGACAGGAAGGATTAATTTCTTCCACAGAAGCTGGGGTCCAATGGAACCGTTTGATGATTCCATGCCGGAAATTCTTAAGAAAGGAGGAGTTTACACACACTTGGTCAGTGATCATCAGCATTACTGGGAGGACGGTGGAGCAACTTATCACAACCGCTATTCCTCATGGGAGATTGCGAGAGGTCAGGAGGGCGATAACTGGAAAGCAGATGTAGCACATGCTTATGAAAAAGGTGCCGGAACTGTTTTTGAAAATAAGAAAGTGATGTTAGAGTATCCACTCTATGCAAGAATGATGGCACAGGATCGGATCAACAGAGCGGAGATGAACACTGAGGAAAAGACCTCTCAGGCAGTCACTTTTGCAAATGGCTTGGAATTCATCGAGAGAAACCATGGCGAAGACAACTGGTTCTTACAGATTGAGACCTTCGATCCACATGAGCCGTTCTATACTTTGCCGAAGGATAAAGAGCTTTACCCACATCATTTTGAAGGGGATGCAGCGATGGAAGCCGACTGGCCACCATATGCACCGACTGTGGAATCTGAAAATACAATTGAACATGTCAGATATAATTATGCAGCTTTAGTCAGCAAATGTGACCGTTATCTTGGAAAAGTGTTAGATGTGATGGATAAATACAATCTGTGGGAAGACACTATGCTGATCGTAAATACAGATCATGGTTTTTTACTTGGAGAACATGGCTGGTGGGGAAAGACAAGCATGCCAATTTACAATGAAATTGCACATACACCGCTATTCATCTATGATCCAAGACGTGCGGATCTGGCAGGAGAAAAACGTAATTCTATCGTTCAGACAATTGATCTTGCACCGACACTTCTTGAATATTTTGGAATGGAAATCCCGAAAGATATGGAAGGAAAACCATTAAAACAGGTGATGGATGATGATACACCGATTCGTGAATATGCAGTATTTGGTTATCATGGAAGTCAGGTGGATGTCACAGATGGCAGATATGTTTATATGCATGCAGCAGACCATCAGGGAGAAAAGGTATATGAATATACATTAATGCCAACTCATATGCGTCAGATGTTCCAGCCAGAGGAATTGCAGAATATCGAACTTGCCGGACCATTTTCTTTTACAAAAGGATGTAAGGTCATGAAAATTGAAAAAAAAGATATGATGGGAGACACGACATCTTTTGGAAACATGTTATTTGATTTAAATGAAGATCCAACGCAGAATACACAGATTCATGATGAAGCGGTGGAAATGCGCATGAAGGGTTACATAAGAGAATACATGGAGAAAAACGATGCACCAAAAGAGTTGTATAAGAGACTGGGGTTATAAAAAATAAATCAAAAGATGGTAGAAACCATGGTGAAAGGGGCAAATTATGAATCAGAAATATGAAAAAGCAAAATTTAGTGATGTTTTTAAATATTCATTTGGAGGATTAGGTTCTAACCTGGCATTCTTCCTTGTAATGTCATTTCTGACATTCTTCTACACAGATATTTTCGGAATCAGCTCTTATGTGGTTGCGACCTTAATGCTGATATCAAGATTTATTGATGCATTTACAGACCCGATCATGGGTATGCTTGGTGATAACACAAGAAGTAAAATGGGAAAATATCGTCCATGGATCATTTTTGGAGCACCGGTACTTGGTGTGCTGATTTTCTTATTATTTACTGCACCAGAGATGTCACCAACGATGAAAGTCGTATATGCTTATGTGATTTACATTTTATATTCATTAGCATCTACAGTAGTAAATATTCCTTATCATGCATTGACACCAGTTCTTTCTGAGGATCCTCAGCAGAGAACAGAGATTGTTGCATGGAAACAGGGAATGGGAACAGTTTCCCAGTTTGTCATCACAATTCTTGCACTGCCATTGGTAGAACTTTTCGGTGGTGGAAAACAGGGCTGGGCACTCTATGGTGCACTGATTGGCATCATGACAACCGTTTCCTTCTGGATCTGTGCATGGGGTGGCAAAAAATATGATAAAGTTGATGTAGAAGTAAAAAAAGAGAAATTCAATTTAAAAGAGAACTTACAGCTTCTAGCATGTAATAAACCAATGCTTATGCTGATGATCGCATTCGGTACAGATGTACTTGCAAACGCTACATACAGTGCAGTAAATATGTATTACTTCAAATATGTCCTTGGAAGAGAAGATTTAGTATCACCTGTTGCAACTGCAATTTTAGTAGGAAGTATCATTTCTATTCCATTACTTCCACCACTTACCAAATTAATTGGTAAAAAGAGATTATACTGGTTTGGAAGCTTATTATCCATCCTGCCACTTGCTGTTATGTGGATCAAACCTACTGCACCGGTTATTGTACTTATGAGTATGATGGGAGCATTTGGATTTGTATCAAAACTTCCAGGCAATCTTGGCTGGGCAATGCTACCGGAATGTTCGGATTATGCAGAATGGAAATTTGGAAAACGTGGAGATGGTTTATTATCTTCTTCTTTAACATTCATCAATAAATTCGGTATGGCAATCGGTGGATTCATTGCAAGCTTTTTCCTTGGATTAGTTGGATTCGTGGCAAATCAGGATCAGACACCAGCGGTTATCAATATGATCGTATTCTTAAGATTCGGGATGCCAATCTTAGGATATATCGCATCCTTAATTTCCATGTACTTCTATGAGATCACAGATCAGAAGTATGAAGAGATCCGCAGGGACTTAGATGCAAGACATCAGAAATAAATCATACATAAATTTGCCGGAAGAACTTCTTTAGAAAAGGAAAATTTTCCGGCAAATCTTGACTTAAAAAGAAAAATAAACCAAAATAAAAATAATTGGATTACAGGGAGGAGATATCTATATGGCAGAAATTTTCGCATCGAAAACAGCTGAGATTGAAGAGAGAGAAGTTATAAATGCGCAGATTTCCAGAAAACTTGCAGGGGAATGTATGGTACTTCTGGAAAACGATGGAGCTTTACCAATTCATACAAAAAAAGTGGCGCTTTTCGGAAATGGAGCGCGTGCGACGATCAAAGGCGGTACGGGATCGGGAGATGTAAACACAAGAAATAATGTGAACATTGAACAGGGATTTCAAATGCCGGAATTGAGGTTACGACAACTGCATGGTTAGACAGACAGGAGCAGAATACCAGCGCTGCGAAAGCAGCTTATGTGCAGTGGATGAAGGAGGAAGCAGCGAGAAAACAGACATCTGAACTTGCAGTAATGTTTGACCACCCTTACAAAGAACCGGACTGCGAGATCATCACGATCAATGACATTGATGTGTCAGAGACAGATACCGCAGTATATGTGATCGCCAGAAATTCCGGGGAAGGAGCAGACCGGTTTGATGAGGAAGGGGATTACAGATTATATCCACACGAAAGAGGAAACATTCATCTGCTTGCTGAGGTATATGATAAACTGATTGTTGTATTAAATATTGGCGGAGTTATGGATCTTTCGGAAATGAGATCAATAGCGGGAGTCAATGCAATTCTCCTGATGACTCAGCTTGGAAATCTTGGTGGAGATGCACTTCTGGATGTGTTGACCGGAAAAGTAAATCCATCAGGAAAGACAACAGATACATGGGCAGAAAATTATATGGATTATCCATCTTCCGCAAAATTCAGTCATAATGAGAGTGTACATGATGAAATGTACGAAGATGGTATCTATGTTGGATATCGTTATTTTGACAGCTTTGGTGTGAAACCACTGTACTGTTTCGGATATGGAAAATCTTATACTGATTTTGAGATAAAAGCTGGAAAGATAAGTGTGGAAGGGAATGAAATTCAGATTCCTGTAACTGTAAAAAATACAGGAAAAATTTATGCCGGAAAAGAGGTTGTTCAGGTATATTATAGTGCAGCCGGCGGAGTAATGGAAAAGCCATATCAGGAGCTGGCAGCGTACCAAAAAACAAAATTGCTGGCACCGGGTGAAACAGAAGAGATTGTCTTAAAGTATCAGGCAGAACAGATGGCGTCTTATTCAGAAAAAGAAGCAGCATGGATATTGGAAAAAGGTGACTATATCATCCGGGTTGGAAATAGCTCGGCTTCTACAAAAGTTGCAGGAGTTATAGAAGTCTGTGAAGATATACAAACATTAAAGGCAAAAAATTTGTTTGCACTGGATGTCGCACTGAATGAGATTCATCCGGATGCTGTAAAATTGGAAGAAAAGAAAAAAGAAGCCGCTGGTTATCAGGCAGAAAAAGTAATCTTTGACACAATAGCAATTGCACAAAAAACGGTTGTTTATCAGGGAATGCGGAAGGAATACCATACAGATAAGACAGAGAAAATTACCATGCAGGATATTCTTTCAGAAAAAGCAACTGTAGAAGAATTAGTGGCGCAGCTTTTAACGGAAGAGCTAGCAGAATTTTGTGTGGGTACTTTACGTGCTGACGGAGGAGAAGTTGTTGGAAATGCATCATACACTGTACCTGGAGCAGCAGGAGATACCTCTTCTGTATGCAAAGAATCAAGAGGAATCAAGAATATGATACTTGCAGATGGTCCTGCCGGACTTCGCTTGCAGCCACATTTTAAGACGAAAAAGGATGGAACACTTCTTCCAGGTGGAGAGGTGATGGGGGATGCATACACACCATTTAATCCAAATATCGATGAGAAGGAAGTGGATAATTATTATCAGTATTGTACTGCAATTCCAATTGGCTGGGCACTGGCACAGTCATGGAACACAGAACTTGTAGAAAAGGCTGGAGATATGGTTGGTTCAGAAATGGAACAATTTCATGTAGATCTGTGGCTTGCACCAGCGTTAAATATTCACAGAAATCCGCTTTGCGGACGTAACTTTGAATATTATTCCGAAGACCCATATGTTTCCGGTAAAATTGCGGCAGCAATGACAAAAGGAGTACAGAAGCACAGGGGCAAGGGAACAACGATCAAGCATTTTGCGGTGAATAATCAGGAAGATAACCGTTACTTTGTCAATGCACATGTAAGTGAGCGGGCACTTCGTGAAATTTATCTGAAGGGATTTGAAATTGCAGTGCGTGAAGCACAGCCATTATCCATCATGACTTCGTACAACCTGTTAAACGGTATCCATACAGCAAACAGCCATGATCTGATCCAGGGAATGGCAAGAGACGAATGGGGATTTAAAGGAGTAGTGATGACCGATTGGTTCACCTCACAGGATATGCCGATGATTACCGGAAAATTCAAACCAGCTTATCCAATCTCAGCATCTACCGGCTGTATTTATGCAGGCAATGACATCCAGATGCCAGGATGCCAGAAAAATGTCGATGATATTGTAGAAGCGGTTAAAACGGGAAAAGAGATTGATGGATATAAAATCACGAAAGCAGATTTACAGTTTAATGCGGCAAATGTAATCAGAGTTGTTGCCAGGACAATGTAAGGAAAAGCAAATACACATTTTTATGGATAAAACTCTCCGGAAAGACAGATAATATAAAACTGTTTTTCCGGAAGAATCTGTGAAATAAGTTGAATTATACATAGAATATGTTACAATAATACCACTCAATGAGTGGTATTATTTTTAGGGGGAATTATGGGAGAACAGTATACGATAGCAGAAAGAATGAAACAATTGAGAAATATCACCGGATTTAACAGGGCAGAGTTTGCGAGACAGCAGGGAATTCCATTGCGGACTATAGAGGAGTGGGAAGCTGGAAGAAGAAAAATGCCGGAATATGTATTGCGTCTTTTAGCTTATAAAATACAGTTAGAGAGCAGTAAGAAAGATCAGAGAATTCATATTATTCAGGATGAAAATAATAAAAGCATTGTGTTGATAAATGATATAAGATTTAAATCAAGGCGAAACATTGACTGGAATGAAATTGAGGAATATTTAAAGGAGTATATTGGAAACACATATGAGATTCTGGAAACATGCGAAAAAATCTATATTGGTAACGATTTTCCAGATGAATTTTGCCATTCCAAAGATAAAATCAGGTTGAAGGGGGCTAATGAAAAAGCGAAAGCAAAGAAAGGCTGGTATCGTTATGATACAAGATTTGGCATACCAAAATATGATGAAAATGGAGAACTTGAAGGATATCATATATATTCTGCAAAAATGCTTGTAAGAAGAGATGAGGATGGAAAATTATATTTATATGATTTTGTGCGCACAAAAAAAGAAACGAGCAGCCCGCTTAGGCAATGAGCCATACGGTTGTAAACTTCGTTTCTTCATAAAGACTATATGCGAATTTGGGTAAAATGTCAATCACTTTTTCCATTCAGCTGAGAAACTTTTTCAAAGCAAACTCATGAGAAAAAATTTGCCTTGGAGACATTGACATAAAATTATCAATGCGATATATTGGGTATGATAAATGTTGACATGGAAACAAAACGAGGTGGAGCTATGAAAGAACAACAACGTTTGTTACAGGAAATCGCTCTTATGTTAGAGCATCAGGATATGCTTTCAAAATTGACAGAAAGCCAGTGTCTCGATGAGTATGGTTATTCGGAGACACATTGTATTGATAATATTGGACGTCTGGAACTGCCAAATGTCACCAAAATTGCAGAACAGATGCAGATGACACGTGGTGCGATCAGCAAGATGACGAAAAAACTTCTTGCAAAAGGTCTGATCGAAAAATACACGTTGGAGACAAATAAAAAAGAAGTATATTTTAAATTGACTGAGCGCGGCAAGGTCCTTTTTAAGGAACATGAAAAACGTCATAAGCAGTGGGAGAAGCGTGACATGCAGTTTTTGTCCCGTTATTCCAAAGAGGAGACAGACACGATTTTAAAGTTCATGCAGGAATTTAATGTTTATCTGGATGAACAGATCGAGCAATATATCACAGACAGCAGGGAAAGTACTGAATCCAGATAGCAGCAGGATAAGACTATAGAAAAATACATGGCGAAAGGCGGCAGAATTTATGGAAAAGAAACCATTTGTAACAAAGGAACAGCTAGATGAGATCGTGAAAAAATACCCGACACCATTTCATTTATATGATGAAAAGGGAATCCGTGAGAATGCGGAAGCAGTGAAAGAGGCGTTTGCATGGAATCCGGGCTTCCGCGAATATTTTGCGGTAAAGGCAACTCCAAATCCATTTATTTTAAACATTTTAAAAGAGTACGACTGCGGATGCGACTGTTCTTCTTTAACCGAGCTCATGTTAGCAGATTCCCAGGGATTTGAC
>PPYE01627880.1_pt1 | contig 11422 bp, 11 predicted proteins | sample 1559881 | NCBI WGS metagenome assembly PPYE01 (sample SAMN08240022, study PRJNA423297) | Human gut metagenome, whole genome shotgun sequencing project.
TATGATAACTTATTATTATGCCGCTCTTTAAGTGCCTTAATATTATATCAGCCTTCGCCCTATCAGTCAATACCTTTTTGTCATATTTTTAAGTTTTTTTATAAAATTTTTATATAATATCAATTATTTTTTACCTTTAGCAGTTATTTCTTTTATATTTATTTTTAGAACATGAATCTTATCGAAACTTTTTTCAATATATTTCATTCCGGATTCTATAAAATCAGGTGAATATTTATATAATATTGATTTAATACCTTTAAGTTTTTCTTCATTGTTAACTATAGTTATTTCTCCAAGTACAATAACGGACATATATTTTGTAGAAAATTGACTCGCTTGTCTTTCAACTTTATCTACTACCGTAAAAGAAACTTTAGAATTTTCTTCTATGTTTTTTAATTTATATCCACCTTGATTTGTACAATGAATATATATTACACCATCAAAATATGCATAACTCAACGGTATACCATAAGGCTGATTGCAATTATCGGACGTTGAAAGTACTCCATATTCTCCATTTTTTAGTAATTCTTTTCCTTCTTCTATACTTAATTCTCTGTCTTTTCTTCTCATTTCCATAAACTTTCTCCTATTTGTTATTTTCTTAAGATAACAAAAAAGACAAGTACAAACGACTTATCTTCTCTGTTTTATATCGGAACATTATATGAAAAAGCAACTAAATAAACTCATTATTATACATTTATGTAATACAATTATTTATTTACGCCTTATATCTATCTATATTATATCATATTTATATAAAATTTCAACAATTTACTTATATTAATTTTCTATGGATATTCGTAAAATTATAAGATTTTTTTATAAGAACTTGTCTTTCATATTTATCCAGTACCAGTTTTCATTGAATACCAATTTATACAATTTAAATCTTGATTTTTTAAATTCAAAATATGATACATCTGTATAGTCTTTTTCAATCCCATCTGCAACAAAACTAATTTTTTTGTGTTGATTTTCCAACGGAACTATTTTTAAGGTTGATGTATCAGGAATCACCAACGAATTTGAAATCGTCCTATATACTTTAGAAAATATAGGAGCCAAAGGAGTTAATTGAAAACCTCTCAAAGTTGGATACATAATACTTCCTCCTGCAGACATATTATAAGCAGTACTTCCTGAAGGTGTTGAGATTATTAAACCATCTCCTGCAAATGTTTCAAGATGATTATCATCTATATAAACATCTAAATGAATTATTTCTGAACTGTTTGATTTAATAACAAAATCATTTAAACATTTATTCGAAAATATAATATCGTTTGTCTTTAAAGTACACTCCAGTAATCTAATTTTTTCAACAATATATTTTCCATCTATATAATCGTCTATAAATTTTTCTATTTTATCAAAACTAATTTCTTGAAAAAAACCAAGTGTTCCGGTATTTATTCCGACAAAAGGAACTTTTGGAAAATCGGAATTATGAACTCCTCTTAAGAAAGCACCGTCTCCACCTATGCAAATACTCAATTCAGCTTCTTCTTTAAAAGTTTCAGAAACTTCAAAACCTCTTTTTTCAAATAGTTCCTTCGTTTTTATGAATGCCTCTAATGACTTTATATTATCATTAAAGAATATATTAATTAATCTTTTCATAGCTTCACCTTTTACTATTAATCTATAAAAGTATTTTAACACATTAAACATATATTAGCAAGAAAAAAAGGAGCATTTGCTCCTTAACATTACGCATTTTTCTTTTTTTTAATCTTTTTTAATCTATAAAAATCTTCTCTTTCTTTTTCCTCAAGAACTTCTGAAATATACTTTTCCGTTTCTTCAAGATTAGGAATTTGAATTTTATCTAAAGCATTTGCTCTTTTTTGATTCTTTTTTATTTCTATGGACAATTTATAAACTGTATTTTCTGTTTCTGCAAGTCTATATACTAGTCTTTTTATTTTTTGAAACATTTTTATAGCTTCATCAATTGCAGGACTTGTCATATACATTCCATAATGTGGTCTTAAAGTTCCATGCTCGTATTTTACACTTGGAACATCAAGTCCCATAATGGATTTATAAGAAATTTCAAAATTTTCCGACTTATCTATTGATAAAGAAATATCTTGAACATTCATAACTCCCATAGTTATATTTGCTTCTTCTAATGTTGAATATGCCTTTTCAAATAGTACTTTTACATCTTCTTGAATTTCTTTTGCCTTTTCAATTTGTTGCATCATTTCTTTTATTAGTACAGTTCTTTTTTTATCTATTAGATTATAGCCTACCTTAGATAATTTTAAATCCTGTTTTATTTTTAATAGATTTGATTTTGTAGGAGCAATATTTTGAATCATATTACCACCTTCCATATTTTTCTATATATTTACTTTCCAATCTGTCTAGTTCAATTTTAGGGAATAGTTTGAATAAATTCCAAGCAATATCAAGTGATTCTTCAATAGTTCTGGATTCATCAAAGTTTTGGTTTAAAAAGTTTTGTTCAAACTCCCTACCGAATTCCATATAAATTTTATCTATTTCTGTTAAATCATCTTCCCCAATTATTTGTGATAGCGAACGAACTTCTATAACCTTTGAATAAAGAGCAAATAACTGAGATTGTACTTGATCATGATCTTCTCTTGTATATCCATCTCCAATACCATCTTTCATAAGTCTTGACAATGAAGGCAAAATATTTACAGGTGGATAAATATTCTTTTGGAATAATTCCCTTGATAAAACTATTTGTCCTTCAGTAATAAAACCTGTAAGGTCAGGAATTGGATGTGTTATATCATCATTAGGCATTGTTAATATAGGAATTAAAGTAATTGAACCTTTCTTTCCCTTTACCATTCCAGCTCTTTCGTATAAAGTAGAAAGATCTGAATACAAATATCCAGGATATCCCTTTCTACTAGGAACTTCTTCTCTTGCAGAAGAAATTTCTCTTAAAGCCTCTGCATAACTTGTAATATCAGTCATAACTACTAAGATATGCATTCCTTCTTCAAATGCAAGATATTCTGCAGCAGTTAATGCAGTTCTAGGTGTTGAAATTCTTTCAACAATTGGTGCATCAGCAAGATTTATATATGACACAACTCTGGATGATGCTCCTGATTCTTCAAATGCACTTTTAAAGAATTCATAATCATCATATTTAATTCCCATTCCTGCAAATACTATCGCAAATTTGTCATCAGAATTTTTCAATTTGGATTGTCTGACGATTTGAGCAGCTAATGCATTATGTGTTAAACCATTTGATGAAAATATCGGAAGTTTTTGTCCTCTAATTAAAGTAGTAAGAGTATCAATAGCTGAAATTCCAGTTTCCAAATAATCTCTTGGATATTCTCTTGCAACGGGATTCATAGGTCTTCCATTTACATTATATTTTTTCTCTGAAATAATATAATCTCCATTGTCAATCGGTTCTCCAACACCATTAAAAGTTCTTCCTAAAATATCTTTACTAAGACAAATTTCAAGTGGAGTTCCTGTAAAAGTAACAGCAGAATTTTGTGTTGAAATTCCAGTTGTACCTTCAAAAACTTGAGCAATTACCTTATCTCCTTGAATTCTAACAACCTTGGCTCTTCTTCTTTCACTTCCATCTATTACTATATCCATCATTTCATCATAGCTGACATTATCTACACCTTTAAGCACAATCAAAGGTCCATCTATTTTTTCTAGTTTTAAATATTGTCTTTGCATAATTATCACCTACTCTCCCTGATTTTCGTCTATCAAAGCAGTATAATAGCTATTGATTTTTGCATTTAACTTTTCAAATGCTTCATCATAGTTTTCATTTGGAATATTATATTTCATCTTAATAACTTCTTCAAATAAATCATCATTTTTTATACGAGTAAGGGCAACTTGTTGTTTTACAGCTAAAGTACAATTCATATATAAATTATCTATTACTTTTAACATTTCAAATTGTTTTTTCAAAGGAACATAGCAATCTGTTTCATGCATTGCATTTTGTTGTAAAAATCCCTTTTTTAAAACTTTAGCTATTTCTATAACAATTCTTTGGTCATTTGGTAAAACATCCTCTCCAACCAATTGAACAATTTGATTCAATTTATTATCCTCTGAAAGAAGTTCCATCATCTTTGCTCTTAATTTCAAAAGTTCAGGAGATACATTTTCATCATAATATTCTTTAATCAATGTAGTATATCCACTATAACTTGTAAGATAGTTTACAGCAGGATAGTGTCTTATATATGCTAAATTCTTATCCAAACCTATAAAAGCTGAAACAAATCTTTTAGTATTTTCAGTTACCGGTTCAGAAAAATCTCCACCAGGTGGAGAAACAGCACCAATTACTGTAATTGAACCCTCTCTTTTGGAAAGAGTTTCAACATAACCTGCTCTTTCATAAAATTGTGCAATTCTTGAAGGAAGATATGCTGGATATCCTTCTTCTGCAGGCATTTCTTCAAGTCTTCCAGAAATTTCTCTTAACGCTTCTGCCCATCTTGAAGTTGAGTCAGCCATTATTGCAACATGGTAACCCATATCTCTATAATACTCTGCAATAGTTATTCCAGTATAGATTGAAGCTTCACGGGCAGCAACTGGCATATTTGAAGTATTTGCTATTAAAATTGTTCTTTCCATAAGCGGTTTTGAAGTTCTTGGGTCAATTAACTTTGGAAATTCTTCAAGAACATCTGTCATTTCATTACCACGTTCTCCACAGCCGATATAAACTATAATATCAGCATCAGACCATTTTGCAAGTTGATGTTGAGTCATAGTTTTTCCTGTACCGAATCCACCCGGAAGTGCTGAAGTTCCCCCCTTTGCTATTGGAAAGAAAACATCAAGTACTCTTTGCCCTGTTACTAAAGGTCTTGAAATTGGCATTCTCACATCTATTGGACGTGGAATTCTTACAGGCCATTGATGATACATTTTTAATTTATGAATTTTTCCATCTTCATCTTTTATTGTTACTAAATCAGTTTCTAAATTATATTTCCCTGATGGTAAAGCTTCAATTACTTCACCACTAATAGTTGGTGGAACTAAAATTTTATGTTCAATAAAACTGGTTTCTTGAGTTGTTGCAAAAATTTCTCCTGCAGATAATTTATCCCCAACTTTAACAAGAATTTCAACATCCCATTGTTTTTCTTTATCAATAGACACAAGACCTATTCCTTCTGCAATAAATTCTCCTGTCATTGAATATATTTTTTCAAGCGGTCTTTGAATACCATCAAATATATTTCCTATAATTCCTGGACCTAATGTTACTGATAGTGGAACATTTGTACTTTCTATAGTTTCTCCAACTTTTAGTCCCTGTGTTTCTTCGTAAACTTGTATAGTCGCCACATCTTCGTCAATAGATATGATTTCTCCGATTAGCTTTTTATCTCCAACCAAAACCATATCTCTAACTTTGTAAATTCCCATACTGTCTGCTTTAACAACAGGACCATTTATATCAATTATTTTAGGTATATTACACATTACCTTTCTCCTCATTACAATTATTAATTAATTGTTTATTCCTAATTCTTTTTTCAACTTAGCTAAAATTTTTTGGTATTTCGTTGTCAACAGAAAATCTAGTGAATAATTCAATCTATATGTTTTTTCCACATTTTCTATTTCAAAACCTCCAACTCTTATATCAAGACTTTTTTCAACCTTGATAACTCCTAAGACATTTTTTACTATTTCCTTATCTCTTTCAAAACTTTTTTCATAAACATAAACAATATCATTAGAATTTATTTCTGACTTCACATTTTTTAATGTGTTTTTTAAATATTCTTCACCTTTTTCAGTCATATATAAGGTATTTAATTCTTCTTTCAGGGCTTTAAAAAACTCATCGTAAATTTCTTTGTTCGTATTTAAAATGATATCTTGTCCTTCTTTTAAAGTCTTTGAACGAATTTTATCTGTCTTATTTTCAAGTTTTGTTCTATATTCTCTCTTTAATTTTTCAATTTCTTCATATTTTTTAGCTTTATATTCTGTAATTAATTTTTCTGTTTCAGAAGCAATTTTTTTCAACTCTTCATCATACTTTTCATCAATTTCTTCATTTAGTATTCTTTTAAATGACTCTATCTTATCTTCAATTGTTATCATAAGATTTCTCCTTAAATATTAATTCCTATTGATTCGTTTATATAGTTTGTAATGAAATTTGGATCTCTTTTCAAACCTGTTCTATCCGGTATCTCAACTATAAGTGGAAAAATATTTTTTAATTTAACTTCCATAACTTCTTCGCTAATAAGATTAAAAATATTTTCAGTTAAAATTAAAATTCCAATTTCCTTATTATTTAGACAATCATTAAATTCTTCCAAAGCCTCTTCTCTAGTCTTTAAAACAACTCCTGTTATACCGGCTAATCTCATTCCTACAAGTGTATCTGTATTATCAGATATAAGATAACTTATCATAGAATTCTCCTAAACTCTTTGTAAAATCATAATTGAAATTATAAGTCCGTAAATAGCAATACCTTCTGCAAGTCCAAGAATAATAAGTGTTTTACCTAAAATTGAAGAATCTTCTGAAACTGCACCAATTGCTGCTGAACCTGCTTGACCAACACCTATTCCAGTACCAATTGCTGCAAGACCAGTTGATAAAGCAGCTGCTAAATATCCCATTCCACTCGCTGAACTTGCTGTTTTTTGTGTGGTTTCAGCTGCAAATGCAATATCCGGAACAAGTCCCATTAAAAATAAAGCTAAAATTGAAACGACATTAATCGCTATTGCCTTTTTTAATCCTGATTTTGTTGTTTTCTTTCCTTTTCTTAAATAAGATATACCTGTTAAAATAGTTGTTCCTATTCCTAATGTTATTAATAATAAAGTGATTTTCATATTTTCCCTCCTAAATTTCTTCTTTTAATTCTACTTTTAATGGTTCATAATTTATTCCTTCGCCATTAAAATATTTACTGAATAATTCATAATATTCCAATCTTATTGCTTGAATGAAAACTATTAGTCCTTCAAGACAAACAATAAATATATTTCCTAAAACAATCATAAATATATTTCCAATACTTGAACCTAGCATTTGTCCTAAAGCATGAAACGCCATAAAAAGACCAACGTGATTAATCGCAAAAGCTCCAACTCTTATAAAAGAAAGAGTATTTGAAAAGAATCCCATAACAGTTTCAAACATTTCAAATCCGCTTTCAACAGGAGAAAATTCTTCCTTTTCTTCTGTCTTACTAATTATCGGAACCAGTTTTGTCTTCATAAACATCAATGTTGAAGTTAAAACCAAAACTACAACACTTACTATTGTAATCATTGAAGATACATTTACACTTACATATTTTTTTAACAAAACAGTATTTAAAACAATTACTATAAATGAGATATAGAATAAAAATCCTGATAATCCATTTTTATCAAAAAATAATTTTCCAAATTCTTTTCTCATCTTTAAGTTTCTAAAGTTGATAATATATGCAATTAATATCATTAAAATACCAAGTCCAATTGTTGCGACAAGTATTGTGTTAATATCATTCATCGGCCTTATAATTAAAGCTGGAATTAATTCTTCAATTCCAAAAACACTTCCATATACAAATCCGAAAAACATTGATGAAAATCCAATTCTTTGAATAATTTTAGCAATAACACCAAGCTTTTTTGAAAATAACATTCCTGCTATTACAAAAATCAAACCCTGTCCTACATCTCCAAACATCATTCCAAATAAAAGTAAATATGTTATTGCAAAAAATGGTGTCGGATCCGTTTCCTTATAATCTGGAATTGAATACATCTTTACCAATGCTTCAAAAGGTCTTAAAATAAAATTATTTTTTAACTTTGTTGGTATCTTAAATTTTGAAGGAATTTCATTGTCATCTTCAAAATATATCAAAGCACTTTCTGAAACTTTTTCTACTGAATTCTTTATACTTTCAACTTTAGATTCAGGAACAAAAGCACTTAATAAAATAAAATTTTTGCTTTCTGCAATATGTCCTTCAAGTTCCTCAATCTTTTCAATAATTTTATATCTGTAATAGAAACCTAAAATATCTTGCAAATATTTATCCTTAAATTCTTCCCCATAGCTACTAGTTCCTAAATGCACAACTATTCCCTTAATATTTTCATAATTTGCCTTTAATTTTATCCAAGAATTTTTTGAAATTTCTCCCATATCAAAATTAATATGTTTTAAATTGTAAAACTCAGATATTTTCATATCACTATCAGAAAAATATTCAACAGCATTTAATAATATTTTAATTTCTGCTCTCTTTTTTCTATTCTCATCTTCCCTAGTCTTTATTGAAGAAGATTTCAAAGATATATCATCTAATAATTTAAGTTTTTCACTATAATTTAAATTCTTTAAATCATTTAAAGTAACATCATCTTCTTTAATATTAAAGAAATCAAACATCTGATCTAAAAGTTCTTTATATTTTCTCTTTTTAAAAACTTTTTCTCTATGATATGGTCTTATTTTATCAACAGCAACACCCATATCATTAAAAATTCCTATTTGAGAATCCATATACTTCATTGTGAAATTTTCTGAATTTCCTGCATTTGTAATATGAATCGAGCCATTCAAAACAATTTCTCTAAGAATACTGTGTGTATCCTGTTTTAAAGCAACGAGATTCATCATTTTCATTTTTTCAACAGCCAATTTAGCACCCCCTAACTAAATCAATGAATATTTATTAAATATTCTTTTACTTCACTTTTACTTAGTTTATACTTATTTGCTTCTGCTATTCTAATTAAATTTTCATTTTGAATATTCAGCTGAATAATAAACTTAAGTAAAGTTGAAATCGAATTATCATAGTCTTTAAGTTTTTTTAAATGGCTAAGATAAACATATTCTTTAATATTTCTATTTGAAACAATGGTGTTCCCATCTGCATCTTCAAGAGTATGTCTTAATTTGGTTTTCCTTATCTTCTCAAAAATAGCCTCAACACTATCACTATATATCAAGTCCTTTAAAAATTCTCCTTTAATATATTTGCCATATCGTAAACTATAGCTATAAATTTCTTCATTCGGTAAATCATAATATTTTTTTGCTCTGATTATCCATTGAAGATTTATTGTATCTATTAAAGTAGAAAAATAATCATTAAAAATTGCTTGACTTGATTTTGATAATTTATCTATAGCATTTTTCATAGTTAAAAAATATAAACTGTCCAATTTCATTTCAACATGAAAATGCAATCTAAATATATCTTCATCAGTTAGAGAAGCAATTGCCTTTTTGTAAATTGTACCTTTCAATACATCTAGAGCCTGATTAAAATTTTCACAATTTACAAGTTTAGAATAATCAATATGCTTATTTTTCTTATACATTATTGTATCTCTTTCCAAGTCTATCTTTTCATTTTCAACAATACTTCTAAGAATTATTTTTATATCTTTAAATTCATACTTCATAAGCATAGCTTCTATAATCTTTTTATCATCACCAAAAAGGAAAAACTTTAATTTTTCAAGCAATTCTGCCTCAATCTTATTAATCATAAATTCTGTATCATATCTATTTCTCATAGATTTTTCTTCATACATAGGAATTTCATATTTATATAATATATTATTCTTTAAATAATCCACAATCTCATGCCTTTGTTCAAAAGATAAAATTTTATCATAATCGGACTGTTTCAAAATTCCTTTTCTTAAAACTCCAATTTTTGCATTAATTGAATGAAAATTATTCCCCATAAAACTCACCGCTTTCTAAAAGAGAATCAGCAAAATTTTTAATTAAGATTTCTTTTTTATCTTCAAAAACATTCTTTATTGCTTCAGATTTTTCATTATATTCAACAAGCTTATTTTTATCCTCATTTTCTATTGAAGATAGATGTAATTTAAGATTTTCCTGTTCTTCTTCCAAAACTTTGTTATACTCGTCATCTATAACTTTCATCTTATCTTTTCTATCTTTAAGTAGCTTTTGTTTCTCAACTTCTAATCTTTGTTGATAATCCTCTGCACCTTTATCAATATCAAATATATTTTTTATAAAACTTTCCATAAATGCCTCCTTTCTAAAAATATTAAATTTTTAAAAAATTTCTCCAAAACAAAAGCGCATCCGTAAAAATGCACTTCCAATTTTGCGATAAAAAATTAGAAAATTGTTCACGGAATGATAAGCTCAATTATTGTAAACAATTTTGAAATTTTATTCTCTAATATAATATTTAAATTTAATTTACAATAAGTTCATATAAAACAAACTTAATCTCGCCTTAACCAACAATTTTAAATATAAAAATTTTAATTGTTCAATCAGTTATTATTTACCCTATTTTAAAAAATATTTTATCACTCGACAAACAATGTCAAATAATTATACTAACAATATTATTTCATCACTATTATTTTTATCTACCGTAATTCCACATTCACAAACCGGACACACTAAAAATTGCTTTATTGATATTAGAAAAAGATGGATAAAAATAATGTAAATCACCTTCTATTCCTAAAAAGTGTCCATTTTCTTTGATTATTACAACTTTTACAATTACATTTTTCTTTAGTTTATCCTATTTCTTTACTATTCATCTTAAATTCGCATAGTATTATCATTTTTCATACTAAATGCCAAATTTTATATCCAGTATTTTTATCGTGCCTCAAACTAAAGTTCATTACTAAAATTACAATATATTTTTAAAGAATTATTTTCGTTATCTCTTAAAACATATATATTATACACCCTAGTTTTTATAAAATCAAGAACCAAAATCAGATTTTTTCAGTAAAAAAATATTAATTTTTCAATTTCAATATCACTAATATACAACTATTGTTTTAATTTAAAAAATCAAAGTCAAGTTTTGACTTTGATTTTTGTTAAATTTCAACAAATTCATTTATTCCAAATAGATATAATCCCTTTTTAGTGACTTTTTTGCCGGAAATATCTTCAATTGCAGATTTATATAAATCCAACTGTACTTTGTATCTTGCCTTTATTTCTTCAAGATTTTCTTTTGTTACATAATCCGTCTTATAATCCAACAAAATTATTTCCCTGTTTTCATTTTCAAAGAAAAGGTCAATTATTCCGACTACCATAATTTTTTCGTCTTCTTCAATATTTTCATCTTTAAATAGATTTTTCAATTTTATATTATAGTCAATGGCTTTTTCTTTAAATAATTTTTCAGATTTATTTGCAATGTAAATTTCCTTAAAAATATCCGACTGAATAAATTTTACAATCCAATTAATATTTATCGTCTCTATTTCGTCCAAGCTCATAATATTTTTTTCAACGAATGAATTTATTTGCAATTTTATTTCTTCTCTTATTTTTGAAACATCTTCTGTATCAAATTTTGAAAAGTCTAGAAGTTGCATAGCCAAATGGAAAATAGTTC
>PPYE01313256.1_pt1 | contig 11420 bp, 5 predicted proteins | sample 1559881 | NCBI WGS metagenome assembly PPYE01 (sample SAMN08240022, study PRJNA423297) | Human gut metagenome, whole genome shotgun sequencing project.
ACAACAAACTGTTCAACGGTGCGCCGCCGGAAGGTGACATTGCTGTCGAGTACTGGAGTACGGTGGCGAAAATTCCGGCCCGACGTGGCGAAGCGATTAATCAGCTAAAACGCATTAATGCGGATACGCCGGGCAACACGGGCCTGCAAAACAATCTGGCGCTATTACTGTTTAGTAGCGATCGCCGTGATGAAGGTTTTGCCGTCCTGGAACAGATGGCGAAATCGAACGCCGGGCGCGAAGGGGCCTCTAAAATCTGGTACGGGCAGATTAAAGACATGCCTGTCAGCGATGCCAGCGTTCAGGCACTGAAAAAATATCTCTCGATCTTTAGCGATGGCGATAGCGTAGCTGCTGCACAATCGCAACTGGCAGAACAGCAAAAACAGCTGGCCGACCCTGCTTTCCGCGCTCGTGCGCAAGGTTTAGCGGCGGTGGACTCTGGCATGGCGGGTAAAGCCATTCCCGAACTACAACAGGCGGTGCGGGCGAACCCGAAAGACAGTGAGGCTCTGGGGGCGCTGGGCCAGGCGTATTCTCAGAAAGGCGATCGCGCTAATGCGGTGGCGAATCTGGAAAAAGCCCTCGCGCTGGATCCGCACAACAGCAATAACGACAAATGGAACAGTCTGCTGAAAGTAAACCGCTACTGGCTGGCGATCCAGCAGGGCGATGCCGCGCTGAAAGCCAATAATCCTGACCCGGCAGAACGGCTGTTCCAGCAGGCACGTAATGTCGATAACACCGACAGCTATGCAGTGCTTGGGCTGGGCGATGTGGCGATGGCGCGCAAAGATTATCCCGCCGCCGAACGCTATTACCAGCAGACCTTGCGTATGGACAGCGGCAACACTAACGCCGTGCGCGGGCTGGCGAATATTTACCGCCAGCAGTCGCCAGAAAAAGCCGAAGCGTATATCGCCTCGCTCTCTGCCAGCCAGCGGCGCAGCATTGATGATATCGAACGCAGCCTGCAAAACGACCGTCTGGCACAGCAGGCAGAGGCACTGGAAAACCAGGGGAAATGGGCGCAGGCGGCAGCACTTCAGCGGCAACGACTGGCGCTGGACCCCGGCAGTGTATGGATTACTTACCGACTTTCGCAGGATCTCTGGCAAGCCGGACAACGCAGCCAGGCCGATACGTTAATGCGCAATCTGGCGCAGCAGAAGCCGAACGACCCGGAGCAGGTTTACGCTTACGGGCTGTACCTCTCCGGTCATGATCAGGACAGAGCGGCGCTGGCGCATATCAACAGCCTGCCGCGCGCGCAGTGGAACAGCAATATTCAGGAGCTGGTTAATCGACTGCAAAACGATCAGGTGCTGGAAACCGCTAATCGCCTGCGAGAAAACGGTAAAGAGGCAGAAGCGGAAGCGATGCTGCGCCAGCAACCGCCTTCCTCGCGTATTGACCTCACGCTGGCTGACTGGGCGCAGCAGCGACGTGATTACACCGCCGCCCGCGCTGCATATCAGAATGTTCTGACGCGGGAGCCAACTAACGCCGATGCCATTCTTGGTCTGACGGAAGTGGATATTGCTGCCGGTGACAAAGCGGCGGCACGTAGCCAGCTGGCGAAACTGCCTGCCACTGATAACGCCTCGCTGAACACACAGCGGCGCGTGGCGCTGGCACAGGCGCAGCTTGGCGATACCGCAGCGGCGCAGCAGACATTTAATAAGTTGATCCCGCAGGCAAAATCTCAGCCACCGTCGATGGAAAGCGCGATGGTACTGCGTGATGGTGCGAAGTTTGAAGCGCAGGCGGGCGATCCAACGCAGGCGCTGGAAACCTACAAAGACGCCATGGTTGCATCCGGTGTGACCACGACGCGTCCGCAGGATAACGACACTTTTACCCGGCTGACCCGTAACGACGAGAAAGATGACTGGCTGAAACGCGGCGTGCGCAGCGATGCGGCGGACCTCTATCGCCAGCAGGATCTTAACGTCACTCTCGAGCACGATTACTGGGGTTCGAGCGGCACCGGTGGTTACTCCGATCTGAAAGCGCACACCACTATGTTGCAGGTGGACGCGCCCTATTCTGACGGGCGGATGTTCTTTCGCAGTGATTTCGTCAATATGAACGTCGGCAGTTTCTCCACTAATGCCGATGGCAAATGGGATGACAACTGGGGCACCTGTACATTACAGGACTGTAGCGGCAACCGCAGCCAGTCGGATTCCGGTGCCAGCGTGGCGGTCGGCTGGCGAAATGACGTCTGGAGCTGGGATATCGGTACCACGCCGATGGGCTTCAACGTGGTGGATGTGGTCGGCGGCATCAGTTACAGCGATGATATCGGGCCGCTGGGTTACACCGTTAACGCCCACCGTCGGCCCATCTCCAGTTCTTTGCTGGCCTTTGGTGGGCAAAAAGACTCTCCGAGCAATACCGGGAAAAAATGGGGCGGCGTGCGTGCCGACGGCGTGGGGCTAAGTCTGAGCTACGATAACGATGAAGCAAACGGCGTCTGGGCATCGCTTAGCGGTGATCAGTTAACCGGTAAAAATGTCGAAGATAACTGGCGTGTGCGCTGGATGACGGGCTATTACTATAAGGTCATCAACCAGAACAATCGCCGCGTCACAATCGGCCTGAACAACATGATCTGGCATTACGACAAAGACCTGAGTGGCTACTCACTCGGACAGGGCGGTTACTACAGTCCGCAGGAATACCTGTCGTTTGCCATACCGGTGATGTGGCGGGAGCGCACGGAAAACTGGTCGTGGGAGCTGGGGGCGTCTGGCTCGTGGTCGCATTCACGCACCAAAACCATGCCGCGTTATCCGCTGATGAATCTGATCCCGACCGACTGGCAGGAAGAAGCTGCGCGGCAATCCAACGATGGCGGCAGCAGTCAGGGCTTTGGCTACACGGCGCGGGCATTACTTGAACGACGTGTTACTTCCAACTGGTTTGTCGGCACGGCAATTGATATCCAGCAGGCAAAAGATTACGCACCCAGCCATTTCCTGCTCTACGTACGTTATTCCGCCGCCGGATGGCAGGGTGACATGGATTTACCGCCGCAGCCGCTGATACCTTACGCCGACTGGTAAGTTTTCAGATAGCGCCTCTCTTAATGCCGCTGCGATCGGGTATACTCGGGCGGCAATCTGGGATTTCCGGGGGGAGACAATTTGCGCGTAAGTCGCTCGTTAACAATCAAGCAGATGGCAATGGTGGCAGCCGTTGTCCTGGTGTTCGTTTTTATTTTTTGCACCGTTTTGCTGTTCCATCTGGTCCAGCAGAATCGCTATAACACGGCTACGCAACTGGAAAGCATTGCTCGCTCTGTCCGCGAACCCTTATCTTCTGCCATTTTGAAAGGCGATATTCCCGAAGCGGAAGCTATTCTTGCCAGCATTAAACCGGCAGGCGTGGTCAGCCGTGCCGATGTAGTGCTGCCCAACCAGTTCCAGGCGCTGCGTAAAAGTTTTATTCCAGAGCGTCCGGTGCCGGTAATGGTTACTCGCCTGTTTGAGCTACCGGTGCAAATCTCGCTGGGCGTTTACTCGCTGGAACGTCCGGCAAACCCGCAGCCAATTGCCTATCTGGTGTTACAGGCGGATTCCTTCCGCATGTATAAGTTCGTGATGAGCACCCTCTCAACGTTAGTGACCATTTACTTACTTTTGTCGTTAATATTGACGGTGGCGATTAGCTGGTGCATTAACCGCCTGATTTTGCATCCGTTACGCAATATTGCTCGCGAACTTAACGCCATCCCACCCCAGGAGCTTGTTGGTCACCAACTGGCATTACCGCGTCTGCATCAGGACGATGAAATCGGTATGTTGGTGCGCAGTTACAACCTCAACCAGCAATTGCTGCAGCGCCATTATGAAGAACAGAACGAAAATGCGATGCGCTTCCCGGTGTCGGATTTGCCGAACAAAGCCTTGCTGATGGAGATGCTGGAGCAGGTGGTGGCGCGTAAACAAACTACCGCGCTGATGATCATCACCTGTGAAACCCTGCGTGATACTGCGGGTGTGCTGAAAGAGGCGCAACGAGAAATTCTGCTGCTGACGCTGGTGGAAAAACTCAAATCGGTACTGTCGCCACGCATGATCCTCGCGCAGATTAGCGGTTATGACTTTGCTGTCATTGCCAACGGTGTACAGGAACCGTGGCACGCTATCACATTAGGTCAGCAAGTGCTCACTATCATTAGCGAGCGCCTGCCGATTGAACGTATTCAACTCCGTCCGCACTGTAGCATTGGCGTGGCGATGTTCTACGGCGATCTCACCGCCGAACAGCTTTACAGTCGCGCTATTTCTGCGGCATTTACCGCTCGCCATAAAGGCAAAAATCAGATTCAGTTCTTTGATCATGCTGCCCTTGTCGGTAAACCTCTCAGCGCTGCAACTGATGCATCCAAATATGGTGGCGGATATGCTGGAACTGTTAACCCGCTATCGCATTCAGCCGGGAACACTGATTCTGGAAGTGACAGAAAGCCGACGTATTGACGATCCTCATGCTGCGGTGGCAATCCTCCGTCCGCTGCGCAATGCCGGAGTTCGGGTGGCGCTGGATGATTTCGGCATGGGCTACGCAGGGCTGCGTCAGCTGCAGCATATGAAATCGTTGCCAATCGACGTACTGAAAATCGACAAAATGTTTGTTGAAGGTTTGCCGGAAGATAGCAGCATGATTGCTGCAATTATCATGCTGGCGCAGAGCCTGAACCTACAAATGATTGCCGAAGGCGTGGAGACTGAAGCACAACGCGACTGGCTGGCAAAAGCGGGCGTTGGTATTGCCCAGGGCTTCCTTTTTGCTCGCCCACTCCCTATTGAAATCTTCGAAGAGAGTTACCTGGAAGAAAAATAGCTACCCCAAACTGATTACAAAACTTTAAAAAGTGCTGGTTTGTGCGAGCCAGCTCAAACTTTTTAACCTTTTTGTTTCAATTATGATCCAGGTACATTTCTGTGATGTTGTCTGGGTGTTATTTTAAGGCCGCAGGTACCCCATAACCTTACAAGACCTGTGGTTTTACTAAAGGACACCCTATGAAAACCTCTCTGTTTAAAAGCCTTTACTTTCAGGTCCTGACAGCGATAGCCATTGGTATTCTCCTTGGCCATTTCTATCCTGAAATAGGCGAGCAAATGAAACCGCTTGGCGACGGCTTCGTTAAGCTCATTAAGATGATCATCGCTCCTGTCATCTTTTGTACCGTCGTAACGGGCATTGCGGGCATGGAAAGCATGAAGGCGGTCGGTCGTACCGGCGCAGTCGCACTGCTTTACTTTGAAATTGTCAGTACCATCGCGCTGATTATTGGTCTTATCATCGTTAACGTCGTGCAGCCTGGTGCCGGAATGAACGTCGATCCGGCAACGCTTGATGCGAAAGCGGTAGCGGTTTACGCCGATCAGGCGAAAGACCAGGGCATTGTCGCCTTCATTATGGATGTCATCCCGGCGAGCGTCATTGGCGCATTTGCCAGCGGTAACATTCTGCAGGTACTGCTGTTTGCCGTACTGTTTGGTTTTGCGCTCCACCGTCTGGGCAGCAAAGGCCAACTGATTTTTAACGTGATCGAAAGTTTCTCGCAGGTCATTTTCGGCATCATCAATATGATCATGCGTCTGGCACCTATTGGTGCGTTCGGGGCAATGGCGTTTACCATCGGTAAATACGGCGTCGGCACACTGGTGCAACTGGGGCAGCTGATTATCTGTTTCTACATCACCTGTATCCTGTTTGTGGTGCTGGTATTGGGTTCAATCGCTAAAGCGACTGGTTTCAGTATCTTCAAATTTATCCGTTACATCCGTGAAGAACTGCTGATTGTACTGGGGACTTCATCTTCCGAGTCGGCGCTGCCGCGTATGCTCGACAAGATGGAGAAACTCGGCTGCCGCAAATCGGTGGTGGGGCTGGTCATCCCGACAGGCTACTCGTTTAACCTTGATGGCACATCGATATACCTGACAATGGCGGCGGTGTTTATCGCCCAGGCCACTAACAGTCAGATGGATATCGTCCACCAAATCACGCTGTTAATCGTGTTGCTGCTTTCTTCTAAAGGGGCGGCAGGGGTAACGGGTAGTGGTTTTATCGTGCTGGCGGCGACGCTCTCTGCGGTGGGCCATTTGCCTGTAGCGGGTCTGGCGCTGATCCTCGGTATCGACCGCTTTATGTCAGAAGCTCGTGCGCTGACTAACCTGGTCGGTAACGGCGTAGCGACCATTGTCGTTGCTAAGTGGGTGAAAGAACTGGACCACAAAAAACTGGACGATGTGCTGAATAATCGTGCGCCGGATGGCAAAACGCACGAATTATCCTCTTAATCTCACCACTTATGCCCGCACTCCCTTCCCCGAGTGCGGGTGTTTGCGCATAATTGACCCCTGTGCCTGAACTTACCACCTGGGTGAGTTCAGGTTTATTTCACTTCTTCCGTGACATTTTCATGTTCTTGCGGTCTAACACGAAGTGTTTTTAACGTCATTTAGACTGACCGACAACGGGCAGTTTTTTATTACCAGGATAGTTGATCAGGGGTTCACATGCAGGGCACAAAAATTCGACTTTTAGCGGGCGGTTTGCTGATGATGGCCACTGCTGGCTATGTGCAGGCAGATGCGCTCCAGCCTGATCCAGCATGGCAACAGGGGACGCTTTCCAACGGTTTACAGTGGCAAGTGCTGACTACGCCCCAGCGTCCCAGCGATCGTGTTGAAATTCGCCTGCTGGTTAATACCGGTTCGCTCGCCGAAAGTACACAACAGAGCGGTTACAGTCACGCCATCCCTCGTATTGCGCTAACGCAAAGCGGTGGCCTTGACGCAGCGCAGGCGCGTTCATTGTGGCAGCAGGGGATCGACCCTAAACGCCCGATGCCGCCGGTAATTGTCTCTTATGACACCACGCTGTTTAATCTGAGTTTGCCCAATAACCGTAACGACTTGCTGAAAGAGGCGCTCTCTTATCTGGCAAATGCCACTGGCAAACTGACTATCACGCCAGAAACCATCAACCATGCGTTGCAAAGTCAGGACATGGTGGCAACCTGGCCTGCCGATACTAAAGAGGGCTGGTGGCGTTATCGTCTGAAAGGATCAACCTTGTTAGGTCACGATCCTGCCGATCCGCTGAAACAACCCGTTGAAGCGGAAAAACTGCTGCGCTACTGGCGTGCGGACCTGGCCCGTGAGGCGCTGTTCTGGCATGTTCAGCAAGCGTTAAGCGCCAGTAACAGTAAAGACATCGGTCTTGGATTTGACTGTCGTGTGCTGTATCTGCGTGCGCAGTGTGCCATCAACATCGAATCACCAAACGACAAGCTGAACAGCAACCTTAATCTGGTGGCGCGTGAACTGGCGAAGGTTCGCGATAAAGGTCTGCCGGAAGAAGAGTTCAATGCGTTAGTGGCGCAAAAGAAACTGGAGCTGCAGAAACTGTTTGCCGCCTATGCGCGAGCTGATACCGATATTCTGATGGGGCAGCGGATGCGTTCGTTGCAAAATCAGGTCGTCGATATCGCGCCGGAGCAATATCAGAAACTGCGTCAGGATTTCCTTAACAGCCTGACGGTGGAGATGTTAAATCAGGATCTGCGTCAGCAGTTGTCGAATGATATGGCGTTAATACTGCTGCAGCCGAAAGGCGAGCCGGAATTTAACATGAAAGCGTTGCAGGCGGCCTGGGATCAAATCATGGCCCCATCCGGTCAGGTGCCCGCGTTTCGCTGCGTCTTCCGCAATTCCGCCCGTCAAACGTACCGCCAGATAACCGGCACTGAAAGAGTCGCCAGCTGCGGTGGTATCGATCACTTTTTCTTTCGGCAGTTTTACCGCCGGAACATCCACTAACCCTTCGCCAGCAATGGACACCAGGCAAGAATCCGCCCCGCGTTTCACCACCACTTCTTTCACGCCCGCGTTATGGGTGCGCGCAATGACGTCTTCCACCGGCTGTTGACCCCACAGCGCGTCTTCATCGTCCAGCGTCAGGAAGGCGATATCCGTGCATTCCAGCATTTGTTGGTACACCTGTTGTGTCTCTTCTTTGCTGGCCCACAGGCGCGGACGATAGTTATTGTCGAAAATCACTTTTCCGCCGTTGGCGCGGCATTCGCGCAGCAGGGAAAGCAGCTTTTCGCGGCTGGTCGGGCTTAAGATCGCCAGGCTAATCCCGCTCAGGTAGAGATAATCGAAATTCGCCAGCTCTTCGCAAATCGCCGCGGATTGCTCACTCTCCAGCCAGAATTTGGCGGCGGCTTCGTTACGCCAGTAGTAGAACGTACGTTCGCCGGTGCTGTCGGTTTCAATGTAGTAAAGGCCCGGCAGACGGTTTTCCATCCGTTGGGTCAGGGAAGTATCAACGTTCTCGCCGCGCCAGGCGTCCAGCATCTGCTGGCTAAAACTGTCCGTTCCCAGCGCCGTTACGTAATGAACGGTTAATGCCGCAGGATCGACCTGACGGGCGATATAGACGGAAGTGTTTAGGGTATCGCCGCCGAAACCGCGCTTAACGTCCGCGCCTTTCTCGGAAAGCTCAATCATGCATTCGCCAATCACGGCAATCTTTTTGGACATAGTCGTGAACCTGATCTGTAAAAAATTAGCGTTAGTTTGCGCTGTGGTGGTTTGCTGGTCAACCATATTAAAACAGTGTTCCATTATTTTTTTGAGCCAGAACGTATTCCTGAAAGATTCCGTTGTGGAGTGGGGAAATTTACCCCGGCCAGGCGGTAAAGTTCTGCCCTTGCGCGCCGATAATCTTTGTCGAGTCCGGGCAGCATCACTTTTAAACACAGGACATCTTTGATGATAAGGCAGGTTATCCAGCGAATAAGCAACCCTGAAGCAAGCATCGAGAGCTTGCAGGAACGGCGTTTTTGGTTGCAGTGTGAGCGTGCTTACACCTGGCAGCCGATCTATCAAACATGCGGGCGGTTAATGGCCGTGGAGCTATTAACGGTGGTCACGCATCCCTTGAACCCTTCGCAACGCCTGCCGCCGGATCGCTATTTTACTGAAATCACCGTTAGCCATCGGATGGAGGTTGTGAAAGAGCAGATTGATTTGCTGGCGCAAAAAGCCGACTTCTTTGTAGAGCACGGCCTGCTGGCATCGGTCAATATTGATGGCCCTACGCTCATCGCCCTGCGTCAGCAACCAAAAATCCTGCGCCAGATTGAGGATCTTCCCTGGCTGCGTTTCGAACTGGTGGAACACATCCGCCTGCCGAAAGATTCAACCTTTGCCTCGATGTGTGAATTTGGCCCGCTGTGGCTGGATGATTTTGGTACCGGGATGGCAAATTTCTCTGCACTAAGTGAAGTGCGTTATGACTACATCAAAATCGCGCGAGAACTGTTTGTGATGCTGCGTCAGTCGCCGGAAGGACGCACACTCTTTTCTCAGCTTTTACATCTAATGAATCGCTATTGTCGCGGGGTGATTGTCGAGGGCGTAGAAACACCAGAAGAGTGGCGTGATGTTCAGAACTCGCCCGCATTCGCCGCACAAGGCTGGTTTCTTTCACGCCCGGCACCGATAGAAACGCTGAATACGGCGGTTCTGGCGCTATAAGCTGCCTCATTTTCCGCCTGGCTGGACTATCTTTAGGACTGGCACAGGAAGAATATGAGGAAGCGAACGATGAGCAAGGCAGGCAAAATAACCGCTGCGATTTCAGGGGCTTTCTTGTTGTTGATTGTCGTGGCGATCATTTTGATTGCAACTTTTGACTGGAATCGACTCAAACCGACCATCAACCAGAAAGTCTCTGCGGAGTTGAATCGTCCGTTCGCTATCCGTGGCGATCTGGGCGTGGTGTGGGAGCGGCAAAAACAAGAAACTGGCTGGCGCAGCTGGGTGCCGTGGCCCCATGTACACGCGGAAGACATCATTCTTGGCAATCCACCGGATATTCCCGAAGTCACAATGGTGCATTTGCCGCGAGTAGAAGCGACGCTGGCCCCGCTGGCGCTGCTGACCAAAACGGTCTGGTTGCCGTGGATCAAGCTCGAAAAGCCCGACGCGCGCCTGATTCGCCTCTCCGAAAAGAACAATAACTGGACGTTTAATCTCGCCAACGATGACAACAAAGACGCGAATGCAAAGCCGTCGGCGTGGTCGTTTCAGCTGGATAATATTCTTTTCGATCAAGGGCGGATCGCCATTGATGACAAAGTAAGCAAAGCGGATCTGGAAATTTTTGTCGATCCGTTAGGCAAGCCGCTGCCGTTCAGCGAAGTTACCGGATCGAAAGGTAAAGCGGATAAAGAAAAGGTGGGCGATTACGTTTTTGGCCTGAAGGCGCAGGGACGTTATAACGGTGAACCGCTCACTGGTACGGGAAAAATAGGCGGTATGCTGGCGCTGCGTGGCGAAGGAACGCCGTTTCCGGTACAGGCTGATTTCCGCTCTGGTAGCACCCGTGTTGCTTTTGATGGCGTTGTGAATGACCCAATGAAGATGGGGGGTGTCGATTTACGGCTTAAATTTTCTGGCGATTCGCTGGGTGATCTCTATGAACTGACGGGCGTTCTGCTGCCCGATACACCGCCGTTTGAAACGGATGGTCGGCTGGTAGCGAAAATCGACACTGAAAAATCGTCGGTCTTTGATTATCGCGGTTTTAATGGGCGCATTGGCGATAGCGATATCCACGGTTCTCTGATCTATACCACCGGCAAGCCACGACCAAAACTGGAAGGTGATGTCGAGTCGCGGCAATTGCGGCTGGCGGACCTGGGACCGTTGATTGGCGTTGATTCCGGGAAAGGGGCAGAAAAGTCGAAACGGTCTGAACAGAAGAAGGGCGAAAAAAGCGTTCAGCCTGCGGGTAAAGTGCTGCCTTATGACCGCTTCGAAACCGATAAATGGGACGTTATGGATGCCGATGTTCGCTTCAAAGGGCGGCGCATTGAGCATGGCAGCAGCCTGCCGATTAGCGATCTTTCTACTCATATCATCCTCAAAAATGCTGACCTGCGCCTGCAACCGCTGAAATTTGGCATAGCGGGCGGCAGCATTGCGGCGAATATTCATCTGGAAGGCGATAAAAAGCCGATGCAGGGGCGGGCAGATATTCAGGCTCGTCGACTGAAACTGAAAGAACTGATGCCCGATGTAGAACTGATGCAGAAGACGCTGGGGGAAATGAACGGTGACGCGGAACTGCGCGGTAGCGGTAACTCGGTGGCGGCGCTTTTAGGCAACAGTAACGGCAACCTGAAACTGTTGATGAATGACGGGCTGGTGAGCCGCAACCTGATGGAGATTGTTGGGCTGAATGTCGGCAACTACATTGTCGGTGCGATATTTGGTGATGATGAGGTGCGGGTGAACTGCGCGGCGGCGAATCTGGATATTGCCAACGGCGTGGCGCGCCCGCAGATTTTTGCTTTCGATACTGAGAACGCGTTGATTAAC
>PPYE01779509.1_pt1 | contig 11420 bp, 10 predicted proteins | sample 1559881 | NCBI WGS metagenome assembly PPYE01 (sample SAMN08240022, study PRJNA423297) | Human gut metagenome, whole genome shotgun sequencing project.
GGAAGAATAAAATACTGATTGGCGGAGACGGTATATTCCTGGTCTCCGATCCGGTAAGATCCGGCGCCATCAATACAATAGATGAAGACATATTGATTGATGGGCTCTTTCCGTTCCCGAAAATGGTGCTTGGCTTTGGGATAATATCCGATGTCAGTGATATGCAGCATGGAGGTCAGCGGGTCCTCTTCCAGTTTATCAACGATGATGCGGGGTAGGACTAAGGCTCTTTCCCCGGTAAATCCATCTTTTAGTTTTACCATAGTACATAATTGGTTATTCTGCGCAAATATATAATAATGTATGCGATCTGTCAAATAATACATTAAAAATAAGATTGTCCATCTTTATAAAATGAAATTCTATTTTTTGTGCTTTGGATACGCTCTATCTTTGCAACATCAATTAATCAATCTTCTAGTGGTATGAAAAGTTATAATAAAAAGTTTGTCTATTCCATTTGTTTGGTTTCTGCAATGGGCGGTCTTCTGTTCGGGTATGACTGGGTGGTAATCGGAGGAGCGAAACCTTTCTATGAACTCTATTTCGGTATTGCCGATTCGCCGACGATGCAGGGACTGGCTATGAGTGTAGCCTTACTTGGCTGTCTGATCGGTGCTATGGTAGCCGGTATGATGGCTGACCGCTACGGCAGGAAACCTCTCTTGCTGATTTCCGCATTTATCTTTTTATCTTCCGCATACGCTACCGGTGCATTTTCCGTATTCGGCTGGTTTCTGGCAGCACGCTTTTTGGGAGGCATCGGCATCGGTATCGCTTCGGGGCTGTCTCCGATGTACATTGCCGAAGTAGCTCCTACTTCCATTCGGGGGAAACTGGTGTCCCTCAATCAACTGACTATTGTATTAGGTATCCTTGGTGCACAAATAGCCAACTGGCTGATAGCCGAGCCTATACCTGCCGACTTTACGCCTGCCGATATCTGTGCTTCATGGAACGGACAGATGGGATGGCGCTGGATGTTCTGGGGAGCAGCATTTCCGGCAGCGGTATTCTTGCTGCTAGCCTGTTTTATTCCCGAAAGTCCCCGTTGGCTGGCAATGAAAGGCAAGAGGGAGAAAGCATGGAGTGTGCTCAGCCGGATAGGAGGAAACCGCTATGCAGAGCGGGAACTTCAGATGGTGGAACAAACCTCCGCTTCCAAGTCGGAAGGAGGATTGAAATTGTTGTTCAGTCGTCCGTTCCGTAAGGTACTCGTACTGGGTGTTATCGTGGCTGTGTTCCAGCAATGGTGCGGTACGAATGTGATTTTCAATTACGCACAGGAAATATTCCAGTCGGCGGGTTATTCGCTGGGTGATGTACTTTTTAATATTGTAGTGACCGGTGTAGCGAATGTGATCTTTACGTTTGTGGCTATCTATACGGTCGAACGTTTGGGGCGCCGTGCTCTGATGCTTTTGGGGGCTGGAGGACTGGCGGGTATTTATCTGGTTCTCGGTGCGTGTTACTTTTTTCAGGTCAGCGGTTTCTTTATGGTAGTGCTGGTAGTGTTGGCGATAGCTTGTTATGCCATGTCTTTGGGGCCTATCACGTGGGTACTGCTTGCTGAGATATTCCCCAACCGCGTGCGTGGTGTCGCTATGGCAACCTGTACTTTCGCTTTGTGGGTCGGTAGTTTCACGCTTACCTACACATTTCCGTTGCTGAATACTGCATTGGGCAGTTACGGCACATTCTGGATTTATTCGGCTATCTGCGTCTTCGGCTTCCTTTTCTTCCTGCGTGCATTGCCTGAGACAAAAGGGAAATCGCTGGAGACATTGGAGAAAGATCTGATAAAATAAAAAGATATAATTAATAATATCATGGTAAAAGCATGGAGAGAAAAGGTTGTAATTCCTACTTATGAAGTAGGTAAACCGGAAAAGAATCCTATTTTCCTGGAGAAACGTGTCTACCAGGGCAGTAGTGGCTTATATGCCTGTAGATACGACGATTGAAGAAAATGCTGACGGCAGCGTCACTGTATGGGTGAACGAAATGGAACGGATGTTTCATCAGAAAGGGATGGCGGGCTTCACGCTTCGTCCGGGACATGCTTTTCTCGAAATAAAAGGGGTGCTCTACAACCGTACCGAAGTGCCGCAAACCTTCCTGTGGTGGGCGAATCCTGCCGTAGCGGTGAACGACTACTATCAGAGTGTATTTCCGCCCGACATCAATGCGGTGTTCGATCATGGGAAGCGTGCCGTATCCAGCTTCCCTATAGCAACGGGTACTTATTATAAGATGGACTATTCTGCCGGAGTAGACATTTCGAACTATAAGAATATCAAAGTTCCTACTTCGTATATGGCTGTCAACTCCCGTTACAACTTTGAGGGTGGCTACGAAAACGACACTTGTGCAGGTATGCTTCATGTGGCAAATCATCATATTTCTCCGGGCAAAAAGCAATGGACATGGGGGAACGGTGATTTCGGCCGTGCATGGGACCGTAATCTGACTGACGAGGACGGACCTTACATCGAACTGATGGCTGGTGTCTATACCGAGAACCAACCGGACTTTACATGGCTGCAACCTTACGAAGAAAAGAGCTTCGTACAGTACTTCCTGCCTTACCGTGAACTGGGAGTGGTGAAGAATGCAAGCAAAGATTTGTTGATGAACATAGAACCGGAAGGTGAAAAGGAGGTACGTTTCAAGATATTCGCAACACGCCACCTATAATCCGGTAGACTATTACGAAGAAGCCTTGCGCCGTGACCCGATCGATGTACGTAGCAATAATGCGCTCGGATTATGGTATATCCGTAAAGGCCGTTTCCGGAAAGCTGAACAATACTTGCTTACAGCAGTGAAGACCTTGCAGAAGCGCAACCCGAATCCGTATGATGGAGAACCTATCTATAATCTCGGACTTGCCTTGAAATATCAGGGACGCTATAATGAGGCTTACGACCGTTTCTATAAATCATGCTGGAATGCAGCCTGGCAGGATGCCGGTTATTTTGCCTGTGCTCAGATTGCTACGATGCAAGGACGTCTGGAAGACGCTTTGGACGAAGTGGACCGTTCGCTTATCCGCAACTGGCATAATCATAAAGCGCGTGCTCTGAAAACGACCATTCTCCGTCAGATGGGGAAAGCGGAAGAAGCCTTGCAAGTGATTGAAGATTCATTGGCTATTGATAAATTCAACTTCGGTTGCCGTTATGAGAAATATCTGATAACCAATGCTGCCGAAGACTTGCTTACTTTAAAAACGATGATGCGTGGCGAAGCTCACAACTATGATGAAATCGCACTCGATTATTGTGCTGCCGGTTGCTGGACAGAAGCCGCTTCTTTGTGGAATGTAGCTATCGCTGAGGACAGTGTAACACCGATGACTTATTATTACTTGGGTTGGTGTCTTGTTCAGGGTAAGTTATCCGGTGCGGAACAGGCATTTGCCGATGCCGCCGGCGCTTGTCCGGACTATTGTTTCCCTAACCGCTTGGAAGCCATTCTTGCTTTGCAATGTGCTATGGAACAAAACCCGAATGATGCGAAAGCACCTTATTATCTGGGTAATTTGTACTACGACAAACGTCAGTACGACTTGGCACTCGAAGCATGGGAAACTTCCGCCGGACTGGATGACAAGTTCCCTACGATATGGCGTAATCTGGCTTTGGCTAACTTTAACAAAAAGGATGAAGAAGCAACAGCCATCGAATATATGGAACGTGCTTTCCAACTCGATACGACCGATGCACGTGTGTTGATGGAATTGGATCAGCTCTATAAACGTGTCCGTCGTCCGCATTCCGAACGTCTGGCGTTTTTGCAGCAATACCCCGGATTGATAGCGCAACGTGACGACCTCGTACTGGAAGAGATCACTTTGCTGAATCAGACAGGCGAGTATGAAAAGGCTAAAACGTTACTTGATGCGCATATCTTCCATCCGTGGGAAGGCGGCGAAGGAAAAGTACCGGGACAATATCAGTTTGCCCGTGTGGAACTGGCGAAGAAAGCACTTGAAGCCGGGAATTACAGTGAAGCTGTCTCGTTGCTGGCAGAGTGTCTTGAATATCCACATCACTTGGGTGAAGGTAAGTTGCACGGTGCACAGGAAAATGATTTCTATTATTTCATGGGTTGCGCTTATGAAGGTCTGGGGCAGAATGATAAAGCGGTAGAATGCTGGGAACAAGCGATTGTCGGTCCTACCGAACCGGCTGCTGCCATGTACTACAATGATGCAAAACCGGATAAGATTTTCTATCAGGGACTGGCATTGTTGAAACTGAACCGCATGGATGAGGCTAACGGACGCTTCCATAAACTGACAACTTACGGAGAGAAACATCTTTTTGACAAGGTTAAAATGGATTATTTTGCAGTGTCACTACCCGATTTGTTAATATGGGAAGATGACCTGACCACACGAAACGTCATTCACTGCAAATATATGATGGCATTGGGTTATTGGGGATTGAACGAAAAAGAGAAATCCGTTCGGTTGCTGAGTGAGGTAGAAAGATTGGATATCAATCATCAGGGTATTCAGGCTTTTCGTAGTCTGATTGGGTAGGAAGTATTGGTTCTTGGTTAGGACCGGCGTACTCTTGTTTCAGTCCGGTGCTAACCAAGTACTTCTTCCTGTTTATGGTACAAACTTAATGCAGACAGGCTTGTCCACCTTTATATCTTTACGTATATCCGTCAGTAATCCTGTATCCGTATCCCTTTCATAAACCTGTATCACATTACTATCCCGACAAGCCACCAGCAAATACTTGCCGTTAGGCGTGATAATGAAATTGCGCGGGTGAATGCCTGTCAGTTGATAACCGACTTTCGTCAGCATACCGTTTTCCGGATGGATACTGAAGATCGCCAGCCCGTCAGCCTTTAGCCGGTTACTTGCATACAGGAATTTGCCGTCCGGGCTGATATGAATATCACCACTTCCTTTGGCTCCCACAGTGTCGGCAGCAATAGTCTGAATTTCTTTTAACTCTCCGTCGTTATATTCAAACGCAATGACTGTTCCCGATAGTTCATTGATGAGATACGCATAGCTTCCATTCGGTGCAAATGTCAGATGGCGGGGACCCGAACCGGCTTCTACTTTATAAGAGGCGGGACTTCCTTCTTTCAGAAAAACATCTTCATTGTCTGCCTTTGCATTCGGATTAACAATAAATTTGTGTATCTGGTCCGTGCCCAGATCGTCTGCAAATAAGTATTTGCCATCCGGCGTGATGCGGACACAATGCAGATGCGGTTTCTCCTGACGTTCCTTGTCGGCTCCCGAACCTTTGAACTTCACCACCTCAGAAGCGGGGAGAAGTGAACCGTCCTTATCGATCGGGAAGACAGAAATGCTTCCTCCACTGTAATTGGCAGTAACCACATTACTTCCGTTGGTAATGATGTAGCAAGGATCTTCGCCTCCGGTTTTCTGCGTATTCAGCAGTCGGAAAGTTCCTTCCTCCTTATTGAAAGCAAATGCGTTGGCAGCAGCTTGTTCGTTGCTGAATTCGCTGACTGCATAGATGAATTTGCCGTCGGCAGAAGGTACGAGATAAGATGGGTTTTCCACTTCCGCTTCACTGAGTGCGGTTGCGGTTCCGTTTTCTTCATTGAATCGGAAACTATAGAGACCTTTACTGTCTCCCGAAGTGTAAGTACCGACAATCATTGTCAGGTCCTGTTCTGCTTCATGGGAGCCTTCGGTCCGGGAAGCCTTTTTTGATGTACAACTAGATGTGAACATACCGATAATACAGATGGTTGCAAAAGTTTTTAGCATATATAGGTTCTTTTTATTAGATAGCAACTTCCTTAGTCTATACTAATGTCTTGTATAATAGATGATTGCAGTTTCCTTGTCGTTCCCTTACGAGGACACGATGGTTTCCCGACGAGGAAACGGTCGTTTCTCTACGGGGATACTTGCGTTTCTCTACGAGGAAACTGTCGTTTCTTTACTTGAAACGGAAATCTCCCTTACCTGTCCCACGAACAGAAATAGTCACATTTTTCTTTTATGCCCTTTATATGGTTTGGATTCATAATTGGCAGAAAAACTTTGTTTGCAGGGGCGTGTTTTAAAGCTATCTGTCGCAGGCAAGTCGAGGCTTGCGGGCAATTTTCGGCAGCGCACATTCCGAATGTGAAAGGTACTTGAGAATAATCAAATGGTTCTTCCATTGCTTTTTTGAGGTTGATAGTATTTATTATATTCCACAAATGTACGGATAATGTTGGTAAGTTGGAAATAACCGGGCCTACAAATGTTGTATGTTTGGGAGCCAAGTTTGCCTCCGCTCATGATATATCTCTGTATACCGGATAGCATATCATCGGCTAATATTTGCAAATATATGATGGTTAGTAACAAAAGAATATGTATCTTTGTGCCAAAGAAAACAGGATTATTGAAAGGATATGATGCATTATTTATCCCTTATTTGTTTCTCAAATATAAAATAGCGATTGTTTTCTTTTGATTTTCAGACCGTTACAAAGTCATGGGGTTGACTGGATTTGACAGCGGGCAGAAATGGTAGGTAAGCATGCAGTGGGTCGGTAATTTCCACTTAAATCTCAGTTATCAAAACTTTATCTGGCGAAACTAATTACGCTCTTGCTGCTTAATCGAATCACAGTAGATTAGCTTAATCCAGGCACTAGGTGCCAGGACGAGACATCACTCGGAAGCTGTTGCTCCGAAGCATTCCGGTTCAGTGGTGCAGTAACATCGGGGATAGTCAGAAGCGGCCTCGCGTTTTTGATGAAACTTTAGAGGATAAGGCAGGAATTGATGGCTTTGGTTCTGCTCCTGCACGAAAATTTAGGCAAAGATAAGCATGTAGAAAGCTTATGATTTCCTCGTTTGGACGAGGGTTCGATTCCCTCCAGATAATATGGCTATTTGGTATTGTAAATATTTATGTGTTTTTGTTTTATATACGGAATAATTATAAATATATGCAAACAAGTATTAATAATATATCTTTATTATGTTCTAATCTTTGAGAATGTCTACTTTTATACTTGTAATCGATAATAATCTTAGCGGATATGGAAAATAATGTTAACCAAATTGAGCTGAAGTTTCAGCGTTTTTTTATTTCTAATTTTCCGAAAGTAAAGAATTATGCCCAGCTGTTGCTTAAGTCGGAAGTTGATGCTGAAGATGTTGCTCAAGATATTTTCTGTAAGCTTTGGTTACAACCGGAAATATGGCTTGACAATGAAAATGAATTAGATAACTACCTCTTTATAATGACCAGAAACATTATTCTGAATATCTTCAAGCATCAGCAAATCGAACGGGAATATCAGGAAGGATACCTTGAGAAAACAGTGCTTCATGAATTGATAGAAGGGGAAGATGCCCTTAATAATATATATTATGAAGAAATGTTGCTGGTTGTTCGCCTGACTCTGGAAAAAATGCCTGAACGGCGAAGGTTAATATTCGAGCTGAGTCGTTTTAAGGGATTAAGTTATAAAGAAATCGCAGAAAAGCTTAATGTTTCCATCCGTACGGTAGAGCACCAGGTGTATTTAGCACTGATAGAACTAAAAAAAGTGCTTCTATTTTTATTTTTTCTATTTTCCTTTAAGTAGTGTTTTTCTTTTAGTTGTATTTAGTGTATAAAGGAAGAAATTAATGATGAAAAACTATATTCAACAGATCATAGAGTTATTCGGGCATAATGAGTATTCATTGGCTACGCGTAGAAAAGTGCAGCGATGGTTGGCTGACGACAATCATGCGGAAGAAAAAAAAGAAGCACTTCACACGTTGTGGCAACAAGCGGGAGAACAGAAAGTACCTCGCGGAATGCAACAGTCCATATTACGGATGCAACAAAATCTGGGAATGCAGTCTGTCGGTTCCGGTAAAAAGTATCAGTTACTTATATGGAGAGCAGCAGCTATTTTCCTGTTGGCAGTATCGTCTGTTTCTATCTATCTGATGTTGGAGAAAGACAAACCGCAAAAAGACTTGGTAGAATGTTTCATACCAACGGCGGAAATACGTGAACTTACATTGCCCGATGGTACCCGGGTGATGCTAAATTCGAGAAGCACCTTACTGTACCCGGAGCAGTTTGCCGGTAAGACCAGAAGTGTATATTTGATTGGCGAAGCAAATTTCCAGGTAAAGCCGGATGAAAAACATCCTTTTATAGTGAAAGCCAATGATTTTCAAATAACAGCTTTAGGTACAGAGTTTAACGTGAATGCCTATCCGGAGAACAATGAACTGATTGCAACTCTGCTGGAAGGTAGTGTGAAGGTAGAATTTAATAATCTGATATCTAATGTAATACTTAAACCCAATGAGCAGATAACGTATAATAAACAGACCCGGAAACGTAGCCTCCAATCGCCTCGGATAGAGGATGTGACTGCCTGGCAGCGTGGAGAGCTGGTTTTCAGTGATATGCATCTCGATGAGATTTTTACGAGTCTCGAACGCAAATTTCCCTATACCTTTGTTTATAGCCTTCACAGCCTGAACAATAAATCGTATAGTTTCCGTTTCCAACAGCAAGCCACTTTGGAAGAGGTGATGAAGATAATAACACAGGTGGCAGGGGATGTGAAATATATAATTAAGGGGAATAAATGCTATATAACTGATAAAATATAGAAAAACGATTGTTGAACCTTTTTTAACTTAATGTACTATGCAAAAAAGTATCCGGAAGAAATGGCCGTTTCTCCCGGATGTGAAATCATTGTCCTTCTAATATTAGCGTATCTCGACGCTATTTCAATTGATCATAGAATAATAACCAATTAACTAATACTAAAAAGATGCTACAAATTTACGAAAAAAGAGCAGATAATGTTGTTCAAAAGCGAGTCTTTCTCATTTTTTTAGGTCTATTATTGATGCAGACCCTTGCTTTTGCTCAAAGTGATAGTAAAATTACTATCCAGCAGAAAGATATCACTGTAGTAGATGCATTGAAAACTGTGGAAAGACAGTCGAAGATGTCTATAAATTATAGTGATTCCGAATTGAAAGGAAAGAAAATTGCCGATCTTAACTTGGAAGACGTATCGGTGACTACTGCGCTCGATGCAATCTTGAAAGGAACAGGTTTCTCTTATCAGATTCAAGGTAATTATATTATAGTTACGGAGAAGAAACCGGCAGCTGCACAATCTGTCAAAGATATCAAAGGGAAAGTAACCGATGAGACTGGTGAACCCCTGATCGGAGTAAATATCTCTGTGGACGGCAGTTCTACAGGGACGATTACAGACTTTGACGGAAACTTTTCGATTAAAAGTCCCGGTAATGCCCGTTTGAAAATATCTTATATAGGATATGCAACTCAACTGATTGCTGTTTCCAATAAGGACTTTTACCCGATTACAATGAAACAAGATACGGAAGTGCTGGACGAAGTAGTCGTGACGGCATTGGGTATCAAGCGGGCAGAAAAGGCACTGTCTTACAATGTGCAGCAGATAAAAAGCGAGGATATAACCGGCATTAAAGATGCCAACTTCATCAATTCACTGAATGGTAAGATAGCCGGTGTAAGTATCAACAAGAGTGGTAGTGGTGTCGGTGGTGCGACGCGTGTCGTTATGCGTGGCGCTAAATCTATCGAAGGCGACAACAATGCACTGTATGTAGTAGACGGTATCCCTTTGTTTAATACTAATATGGGAAACACAGATAGTGGTATCATGGGTGAAGGCAAAGCCGGAACGGAAGGTATTGCTGATTTCAATCCGGAAGATATCGAGAGTATCTCTATTCTGAGCGGACCTTCGGCGGCTGCTTTGTATGGTAGTAGTGCGGCAAATGGTGTCGTTCTGATTACTACTAAGAAAGGGCAGGAAGGTAAATTACAGATATCATTTTCTTCTTCATCCGAATTCAGCAAAGCGTACATGATGCCCGAATTCCAGAACACGTATGGAAATAAAGAAGGTATGTTCGAAAGCTGGGGTGACAAACTGGCCCGTCCGAATTCGTATGATCCCAAGAGTGATTTCTTCAACACCGGAACCAACTTTATCAACTCGTTGACCTTGTCTACCGGTACAAAGCAGAATCAAACTTTTGCTTCGGTTTCATCCACCAATTCAAAAGGTATTGTTCCCAACAATTCTTATGACCGTCTGAACTTCACCATTCGCAATACAGCCACTTTTCTGGACGATAAATTGCAGTTGGATTTAGGAGCGTCCTATGTGAAACAGGAAGATAAAAACATGGTATCGCAGGGACAATACTGGAATCCGGTGATTTCTGCCTACCTTTTCCCCCGTGGAGAAGACTTCGACGATATCAAGACTTTCGAGCGTTATGATCAGAGCCGCAATATTCCGATACAGTATTGGCCGATTGCCGATGCAACCTATGGTTCGCAGAATCCGTACTGGACTGCTTATCGCAACATCGCAACGAACGAGAAGAGCCGTTATATGTTTAATGTCGGTCTGAGCTATAAGATTACCGATTGGATGAATCTTGCCGGACGTTATCGTATGGACGATACTCATGTTCAGTTTGAACGTAAGGTTTATGCTACTTCCGATCAGAAATTTGCCGAAGGAAAGAAAGGTCTGTATGATTACAGCAATTACAAAGACCGTCAGGAGTATGCCGACTTTATGTTGAATATCAACAAGCAGTTCAACGATTTTAATATTTCTGCCAACTTGGGTTATAGCTACTCTAACTACTGGTCGCTGGCAAGAGGCTACAAAGGAACCTTGCTCGGAGTAACAAACCTGTTTGCCGCCAGCAACATCGACCCTTCCAACGGTCGTATCTCGGAAGACGGAGGTGACAGTCGCGTACGTAATCACGCTATCTTTGCCAACGTCGAACTGGGCTGGAGAAGTATGCTTTATCTTACATTGACAGGTCGTAATGACTGGAACTCCCGGTTGGTAAACACCAGCGAAGAATCCTTTTTCTATCCCTCGGTAGGTCTGTCCGGTATTATCTCTGAAATGGTGAAACTGCCCGAGTTCATTTCCTATTTAAAGGTACGCGGGTCTTATACGGAAGTCGGTTCTCCGGTATCACAGTCGGGACTTACTCCGGGAACTGTGACCACTCCGATTATCGGTGGTGCACTGGCTCCCACAGGCATCTATCCTTTTACTGATTTCAAGGCAGAACGTACCCGTTCTTATGAATTGGGATTGAGTGTACGTTTATGGAATAAACTGAGTGCCGAAGTTACTTACTATAAATCGAATACATACAATCAGACCTTTATTGGCGATTTGCCGGAATTTTCGGGTTACAAACAAATCTATTTGCAGGCTGGTAATGTACAAAATCACGGTTGGGAAGCATCGTTGGGATACAGAGACAGCTTCGGAGACTTTAGCTTCTCCTCCAATCTGACCTTCTCGCGCAATGTCAACGAAATCAAAGAAATGGTGGAAAACTATCGTAC
>PPYE01483691.1_pt1 | contig 11419 bp, 9 predicted proteins | sample 1559881 | NCBI WGS metagenome assembly PPYE01 (sample SAMN08240022, study PRJNA423297) | Human gut metagenome, whole genome shotgun sequencing project.
ATTATGCATTTAAGCTAGTCCAGACCCGCCTTTTTCCTCATAAAAACTCACGCAAATCAATCCTCATATCTGATAACAAACAAATAAAAGTCTTTCTTATCGAGAATACATGTCTCCTGAAGCAGACGGTATTCGACACGCAGCCTGATTTGTTTCTTCACAAACCCAATCTCATTTGAATACATGACTATGATTCCGCCGGATACCAGATGCTCTGCGGCCTTGTCGAAAAACCTCTCGTAAAAAAGCTCCATCTCTGCCTTGGTCTGTCGGTTACGAACCGGCATATCCGTAATCAGCTCATCAAATTTGTAGTCATGTCTGAAATCAAAGAAATCCCTGTGTATAAAATTAATTCTTGTTTTGGCAAACGCAGCATTCTCTCTACCCATAGTGATTGCATCTCCATAGGTATCTGTAGCATATATCTCGCGTGCCGGGACTAAATGTGCGCGCTCTATAAGCAGTGTACCAACTCCGCAGAACGGATCCATGATCTGTGCCGTTTCCTTAAGATACGGCTTTGCAAGTGAAACAATAAGTGCCGCTTGTGACGGATGCATCGACGTAGGAAGCACATTCTTTCTGTATGCAAATCTATTATCCTGTATAGAACATAATCTCATGCAGACAAAAAAATTGTCATTTTTTGTCGGTATGAGCTTGATCACAACGTCGTAATCATTTGGTGAATTGATCATCCTGCCCGCAAAATGCATATCGATAGCTTTCGCAAGCCTGCTCTGGTACGCCGCATCTGCCGTACTCTCAATACGATAGTAAAACGGACCACCCTCACGGTGCATGCGTCTTAATATATCATACATATCTGACTCTGCAAGAAGTCCGGCTGCTTCCTGTGCATCCTTTGGCAGAAGCGATGCTGCATGTATGGTAAAGTACATTTTTCTGAATGTGCGCACCTGCATGATAAGAGGTATATTGTCAGTCTTTACAAGCACTCCAAGCGGATGCAGCTTTGTATCCTTAACCGGTATCTGACGTCGTACCACCTCTCTGTGAAGGCGGTTTGTCATCAGAAGCAGCTCAGCCTTTACTCCCTCGAGCACAGGTGTATGGTGCTTTATCCCATTATATTTAATCAGGATTTTATTTATCTCGTTTAATTCTTCCTCAATATGCTTCCTATTTTCATCTGTGACCGTCATATGCTCAAGCTCTTTTGCACGCTCCATAAGCTGTGGCAAGAGCTCTTTGCAGTCCATCTGTGACAGCGCCGCCAGATATGAGCCCTTTACAAAGCGCATCTGTTCAGCCTCGTATGCTTTAAAAACCTCATCAGAAAGCTGTGACATATGAAGATCTCCTATCAGAAGCGCTGCGTTCTTTCTGGTTTTTGCATCGTCTGCTCCCATAAACGACACAAGCAGCTCATCTTCTCCTGCAAGCAGCTTTAGAGCCTCTGCTAATGCATTTTCATCTTTAATCTCCTGTCTGAGGCTGCTCAGATTCTGACGTACGTTCTCTTTTTTTAACAGATTTCCGATAATTTCCTTCATTTTTTAAATCATCCTTTAATTTATTGTATATTGTCAGTTTTGGCTTGCCTCTTCCTTTGGCACACCATTTTCTTCGATGTATGTATCCAGATCCCTGTGAAACTGCTCCCACGCATCCTCATGCTCCACGAAGTATAGCGGACACTTCTTGCCTGTCACATCGTAGTGCCTTATTACATCATCAGCACTCAGATCATACCGCCCCATAAGCCATGTGGTGAGCTCTATGAGCGACTGGTATGTGCTGTCGTTGAACTTTCCTGTCTCATCCTCTATACAGCACTCTATCGATATTGTGTCACTGTTTCTGTTATTAGATGCATACGATATCTCATTGCAAGGTATGCACTGCACTATCTCACCCTCTAATCCTATAACAAAGTGTGAGCTTGCTTTGGTCTTTTTGGTCTCTGCCAGACCATTGAAATAGTCTCTGTTTTGTCTGGCTGACGTACCCGGATTTGCTGTATAATGGACAACTATGCCGTTTACCTTCTCTAGTGCCTTCTGTGGTCTGGAATACGGATTGGGTGTCAGCAGCTGTACATCAAGCTTTGGCTGTATAGGATTGTAAAGAGTACTGGTCACCTCTGCCTTTACCTCTTCCTGCTTTGCCTTTTTGCCCCTTAAAGCTCCCACTATGATTATCGTTGCAATTATAAGTATTATCACGCCTATAACAATGCCATTGCCAATAAGCTGCTTTCTTCTAACCTGGGCGCGGTGTCTCTTTCTATATTCTTCGCGCTTTCTCTGTCTTATCTTTTCATACTCGTCCATTTAATTATCCCCCGGTTATCTCTTTTGTTTGCTTTTATATATCTATTCCAAGCTTTTATAAACATTTGCATACATATAAGAGTATATTAGCACAAATCGTCTTATTATGCCACATAAAACAATACAAAAGCACCAGATATTACGACGTAAACATAATACCCGGTGCTTTATTATAAATGTATATTCTTATTATTAATCACACTTAATCTCGTGAACCCATCCATCCGGTCCATCAATATGGCCCATCTGAATGCCTGTAAGTGTGTCACGAAGCTTCTTTGTGACAGGTCCCATCTCATCCATACCGCTTGGGAAGCAGATTTCCTTGCCGTGGTCTACAATCTTTCCTACCGGTGAGATTACTGCTGCTGTTCCGCAAAGTCCACACTCAGCAAAATCCTTTACCTCATCAAAGAGTACCTCTCTGTGCTCAACCTTGAGTCCTAAGTACTTCTCTGCAACTACCATCAGTGAACGGCGTGTGATTGATGGCAGGATGCTGTCTGATTTAGGTGTAACAAATGTGCCATCCTTTGTGATAAAGATAAAGTTTGCACCACCTGTCTCCTCTACCTTTGTACGTGTTGCAGGATCGAGGTACATATTCTCTGCAAAGCCCTGTGCGTGTGCATCTACAATGGCATGAAGACTCATTGCATAGTTGAGTCCGGCCTTGATATGCCCTGTTCCGTGAGGTGCTGCTCTATCAAAGTCTGATACACGGATTGTGATTGGCTTTGCGCCACCCTTGAAGTATGGTCCTACAGGTGTTACAAGGATTCTGAACTGATACTCATCAGCCGGCTTAACACCGATTACTGCATTTGTTCCCATAATATATGGTCTGATATAGAGTGTAGCACCTGAGCCGTATGGTGGAACCCATGCAGCATTTGCCTTTACTACTTCCTCAACTGCCTTTACAAATCTATCCTCCGGGAATACTGGCATCTCAAGTCTCTCACACGAATCCTTAAGACGCTGTGCGTTTAAGTCAGGTCTGAAGCAGACAATTCTGCCATCCTCTGTTGTGTATGCCTTAAGTCCCTCAAAGCATGTCTGTGCATACTGGAATACTCCCGCACACTCATTAAGTGTCACTGTATGATCCTTTGTGAGCTGTCCATCGTCCCACTTTCCATCTTTATAATTAGAAACATAGCTGTAATCTGTTTCCTGGTAGCCAAAACTAAGGTTTGACCAATCGATATCCTTCTTTTCCATCTTTATATCCTCCGTTTCTTTACGGATCCGATATAACCTAGCGTTATCATATATCGGGTCTACTATCATTTATGCTCATTCTAGTACAATAGGAAAAAAATGTCTAGTACTATTTTTTTATAATAACCATAACTTAAGTTTCTATATAGCTTTTTTTACTATTATAAGATAAGGCCTGACTTTTTCTTACTTTTTTCAATAGCTGTATTAACCCTTCCAAACGGACGCCCAAGCAGCAGTCCAATCACAAGCGATATTGCTATATTTCCGGTGTTTATATCCGTTGCTGTTTAAGCTCCCCAATAAAATACAAGGAGCCAAATGCAACATTTTTCGTATCTCTTTTCAGGTGCTTTCTTATCTCATCAACTCCTGAAAGCTCTGTTGCCTCAACTCCCTCTTTTCTGATAAAATCAGCAAGGTGCGATGCCTGCAGTGCCCTGTCCGAATCCGGTGTCACTGTATAAAACTCCTCAGCAAGAGGTAAAATCTCACGTATCATGACATCGTAGTCCTTATCAGCCATGACTCCCATGAAAAAACAAAATTTCTCACCCGGATACATCTGCATGAGGCTTTCCTTGAGCGCATCAACTCCATTGCTGTTGTGTGCTCCGTCCACTAGCAGAAACGGCTCCTTTGATACTATCTCCATGCGTCCCGGCCACACAGCCTCTTCAAGTGCACTCTTTATCCTGTCATTCAGGTCTGTTTCCTCTCTCTTTGGCTCTGTCTTATCTTCGTATTCCAGCCCGCCATAGTGCTTTCCCAGCACATACCGCGCCGCAAGCTCTGCCGCTGCTGCATTCTCCCACTGAAATGTGCCACTAAGCCTCAGTACGTAGCCGCTGCAGCGGGCTATATCGCTTTGCTCCACAGTGATTATCCTTGCATGCTTTTTTTGTACTTCCTGCTCGATTACCTGCATGGCACGTTTATCCTGCTGTTCCACCACCACTGTGCCGTTTTCCTTTATGATACCGGCCTTCTCGGCCGCTATATCCGCTATATCACTGCCAAGGATAGCCATATGGTCATAGCCTATCTTTGTAATAACGGCACATTGCGGTGTGCCGATTGCATTCGTTGAGTCAAGCCTGCCTCCGAGCCCTGTCTCAATGACCATATAATCGCACTGCTGCTCCTCAAAGTACAAAAGAGCCATGGCAAGGCAGTAGTCAAACATCGTAAGCCCTATACCAAAATCTATATCAAGCAGATAGTTTCCAAGCCGTGTGACATCCTCCTTAGGTATCATACGCCCATCAACCGTGATGCGCTCCTCAAAATCTACCAGATGCGGTGATACAAACGTGCCTACCCTCATATGCTCTTTTTTTAATATACTAGAAAAAAAAGCGCACACCGAGCCCTTTCCATTGGTGCCTGCCACATGGATATACGGTATTATGCGCTTTTGCTTTCCTTTTTCTCTCAGCACCTTTATGACCTGTGCTGTCACCACCACTCCCGGCTCATTGCCGAAACGGCGTGTGTTTTCTATTTTGTTTAAAACCTGTGTGTAATCTAAATTTCCCATGCCATCATTATAATATATCCGGCCGATAAAATAAAGACCATATCCTTATACTGCTATAATAATGCCTCCGTCATTTGCATACATGCTTGAGATGCCTGCAGTATCCACAATGACAATCTTCTTAAATCCGGCAAGCTTCTCAAGGCAAGCCTTCACATACTGCGCACGCTCCGGGCAGTTGCAGTGTGAAATTGCAAGAATCCTGTGCTCACAGTCCTTTGTGGCAGCCACAACATCCTCTACCATCTTGGCAAGTGCTCTCTTCATGCCTCTGGCCTGGCCAAGCTGCTGGATTGAGCCCTCATCGGTTGAACCCATGACAGGCTTTATGTTTAAAGTGCTTGCCACAAAAGCCTTCAGGTTGCTTAATCGTCCTGCCTTTCTTAATGTATCAAGTGTCTCAAGCACAAAGAAGGTATTCATTGAAGCTATATACTCCTCTGTCTGCTTTACAACCTCATCAAACGAAAGTCCACTCTCTTCAAGCTCCTGCACCTTCATTCCGATTAGTGTCTCGCCGATAGATGCTGAGCGGGAATTGAATACATAGATTTGCTTGCCACAGTCATCATGCTCCTCGTTGTACAGATTGACTGCTAAAACAGCGCTGTTATATGAGCCGCTGAGCTTGCCCGAAAGTGTGACAACATATACATGGTCAGCCTCTCCCTCAAAGGCCTGCATGTACTCCTCAGGAGACGGGCATGACGACTTTGGTCCCTTTACGCTCTCCTTTACTCTTCTTAAGAAATCATGCTGGTCAAAGCTCTCATCATCACGGATTCTGTATCCGTCAACATCAAGCTCGAGTGCCACATTGCAAAAATGCCCATCCTTCTTAAGGCTGTCTGTGAGCTCACCACAGCTATCTATTATAATCTTATACATACCTATTCCTCCCGCATTATACGATAATAAAAGTTTAAATTACTTTTTTAAAAGCTATTTCATTCCGTAACAAGTAGTTTTCATTACTACGTCATATTAACACGAAAACTAAACTTATGCAAGAGGTTTCTGTATTTATTTTCCCAAATACCCGAAAAAAGCTGTCACACAGTCGCTTAAGGCTTTCATGTCGCGTACTCCCATAAGCTCACAGGCTGAGTGCATTGCAAGAATAGGTATACCTATATCCACAGTCTTTACCGGCAAAAGCGTACCTGCAATCGAGCCGAGTGTGCTGCCACCGCGGCTGTCCGAACGGTTCACAAAGCGCTGGTAAGGTATGCCCTTTTCATCACACAGCTGACATAGAATGGCGATAGCCTGTGCATCCGTAGCATATGACTGCGAGCACGCCTGCTTGATACAAAAGCCTTTTCCCATGACAGGCTTATTTGTGATATCCATCTTTTCCTTTTTATTAGGATGAAGCGCATGAGCCACATCGACAGACAAAAGCATGGCATCATATATGCTCTCATCTATTTCATTTTCTGAAAGGTCCATATTTCTTAAAATACGTCTGAGCATATCGTGAAGCATTATAGAGGCAGCGCCCTGCTTACTGCTGCTGCCGATTTCCTCATGATCAAAAAGTGCTATGATATTTATTCCATCAGCTCTGTTTCCATCCTCTATCGCATCAAGAAGTGCCCTGCAGGATGACTGGTTGTCGATTCTCGGTGATGAAATCATAGTGTCATTCACACCGACAAAGCAAGGCTCCTCCATACAAAATGTATTGAGCTCAAAGTCTATGATATCGCTCTTTTCCACAGACAGCTCTCTAGCCAGAAAGCTAAGAAAATAATCCGTGGTCCTTTCATCCTCAGGTATTGAATCAAGCACCGGCATCAGATCCACCTGATTATTTATCCCGACACCCTTATTCACATCCCTGTTCATATGAATGGCAAGATTTGGAATAATCATGACAGGCTTTTTAGACCTATATAGCACCATACGCGGATTGAACACATCCTCACTCTTTATAGCCACGCGCCCTGCCACTCCGAGAGGTCTGTCAAACCATGTGTTTAAAATCGGTCCTCCATACACCTCTACATTAACCTGTGCATATGAGTTTGTCATAAAATCCGGATTTGGCTTTATGCGAAGATATGGATAGTCTGTGTGAGCTGCCGCTATTCGCACCATATCCTTTTTGTTGTAGCCGCTTCCTACAGTAAACGCAAACATGGTCGTATCATGGTGATTTAAGACATACCTGCCACCGCGCACAAGCTTCCAGTCACCTGTATAATCTATCTCCTCAAATCCGTTTTCCAAAAGCTCCTGCTTTGCAGCCTTCACACACTCGCATGGTGAAACAGCCGCTTTTAGTAAATCAAATAATTTTTCCTGTTTCATGGATTGCCTCCTGTTTTCATTGCATAACGCATTTATTCTACCACGGACTTTACAATTATTCCAGTTGAACAGGCTTTATTTTTATGGCTAATTTTATGGCATAATCCGCGAATCTGATGTATGATATAATAATCGATAGCTATTCAAAACCACTTAGAACAATCATTCGCTGTCACATACAATGTGGAAAATGAGGAGAAATTATGATATCAATTGAACTGACAGACACAAAGGACTTTATGAACAAGCTGCTTCGCACGGAAATCTTTGACAACTTCCTGCTCCAGGAGGCCGTCATCACAAAGGCAGCCTCATACGTCATAGATGGTCACCTGCAAAAGGGCTTTTACAGCTCCACAGAGCTTGAGGAAAATGGTATAGCTGGCTATAGCATACTCCCCTTTAGGATGCTTCGCACAAACTGCTTTGACCTGATAAAGGGCAGACAGACTCCATCGTCATTCAAGTTTGTCTTTCTGCTTTCACCTGAAAACATGGAGCACACCCTAAGCAGTCTGCACTCTGCTTTCACAGTGTCCGATATCAGTGGTTTTTTCATAAATATCAGGTATCAGAATAAACTTCTGACTCTGACAACCGGAATATCCTACAATATTTTTTCAGTGGATAAGACCTTAGACGGTGAATGGGATAAGCTTGTAATGAAATTTTTAGCAAATAATGACATAAACTTTAAAGAACTTTGACTTTATTGCTTTACATCTTAAACCTGTTATGCTATTCTAACGTTAGTTGCGTAAGCAGCATTATTATTATTTGGAGGTACTTTCGATGAGCAAAGGTACAGTAAAATGGTTCAACAACCAAAAAGGTTACGGATTCATCACAGCCGAGGACGGAAAGGATGTATTCGTACATTTCTCAGGACTTAACATGGAGGGCTTCAAAACTCTCGAGGAAGGTGCATCAGTAGAGTTCGATATCACTGATGGCGCTAAAGGTCCACAGGCAGTTAACGTTGAGGTAGTTAAATAATTTTGACCACCCAGGCAATCTAGTTTCTATGTACCTTTTTCTTTATTATATATTTAGGTAAGATGATAGTTACAAAAATGTTAATTGGGGAATAAGATATAAGAATCATGATTAAAAAAGAAGAGTTCATTTTGAACTCTTCTTTTTTGTGCTTTTTTATTGTTTTGGTGCTTTTAGTTGTTTATGCGATGATGAGACATCGGTGAGCTTGTGGTGAGTGGTAAAAACGTGTAACCGTTCGCCTGTCCCCACTGGATGATCTGCTCGACCGCATTGACACTGAAATCCTTTATGTCGTGCTGCAATACAACTGATACGTTGTGGCTCTGTACTCCTGAAATGACATTCTGCACTACCTGTTCCGTGCTGATCGGCTTGTTGTTTGCATCTCCGCTCGATACATTCCAGTCACAGTATAAAAGCCCTCTTGCTGTCACATCATTTACGAGCTGTGTCATAATTCCCGGACAGTAATCCTTGCTCACAGTATTTGACGAGCCACCCGGGAATCTGATGATTGACGCATCATTTCCTGTCTGTGCCTTTATGATACTGTTCATCTGCTCAAGGTCATCAAAGAATGCCTGCTCGCTTGTATATATCTGGTCGTATTTGTGGCTGGCAGAGTGGATAGCCACTGTATGGCCTCTCTTTGCCTCCTCTGCTATCAGGTTCTGATAGTCAGGATGCGTATTTGTAACAAAGAAAGTGACCTTTACATTGTATTTATCAAGTACATCTAAAAGTCCCTGTGTATACTTTCCGGGACCATCGTCAAATGTAAGATAAATAATCTTGTTTCCCGGATTTACTGTGTCCGCCGTGGCAACCGGATCATACACACTGACCACTCTTGTAGCTTCAGCCTTATTTCCTGATGAATCTGAGACCTCATAGGTCACAGTATACTTGCCTGCCTTATCCTTATCTACCTTATCTCCTGATACCTTGACACTGTCTGTGATGTCTCCGTCACAATTGTCTGTTGCCGTGTATCCCGGATCTTTGTACTTATCACCTTTTTTTACAGACATAAAATCATCACCCGAAAGCTTTATCTGTGGTGCAGTGGTATCTGTGACATGCACAGTCCTTTTGACCTCGATCTCATTCTTTGACGAGTCAGCGACACTGTACTTTATCTCATAGTCTCCCGGCTTTGAAGTATCGACATCTCCTGTGACAGATACCTTGTCTGTCAGATCCCCATCATAGTTGTCTGTTGCCGTATATCCTGGGTCACTGAACTCGCTGCCTGCCTCTACAGTCATCTCTGCATCGCCATTTAATGCAATCTCCGGAGCCTTCTTATCCCTCACCTCAACCTTGATGGTCTGTGTCGCTGTTTTTTTACCGTATTGAGCAGTTACTTTTATCTCGTATGAACCTATCTTTGTTGCATCGACATTACTGTCTATAGTGCATTTTATCTCTTTTCCCTTTCGATTTATAAGCCTGCCTCTGACATACGCCTTGATTTTTGGCGGCTCAAACTTTTTGCCATACTCAACAGTAATACCGTTTTTGAACTTGCTGCTGAACTCAATATGTGAATCAAAGCATGTGATATACACTATAAACGCCACCACCAGAACTATTGCAGCCGTAAGTATGCCGATAATCATCTTTTTATTTTTGTCCATTTTTCCAATCCTCTTTAGCATTTTATAATTATTCTCTCTATATTATTACTCAAACCTGATAATATTATTTCAAGCAGTATCTATTATAGCGTTAAACAATCTTTTTTGCTACTGCAAATTCCTTGAGAATTTCTTAATGTTGGCTTCATATATTTCAGTTGTGTTACAATTGTTTCTTTATCCCGAAAACCCGTGATAGAGTCGTAATATGTACTTAATTTATTTAATATCTTTGTTACTATTCATAACTAAAAATCCCCCGAACAAGTCGGGGGATTTAAAAAGATTATGCTGTAACAATCATTTTATTACTGCTCCTTACGGTGCATCTCAAATGTCTCCATATGGTAGTTGGCGATGTTGTCACGAATCTTTCTGTCATCTGCTCTGCTTAAGAGATCATCACGGAACTTCTTGGTAGATACCATGTCATTGTATGAGCTTGGTCCGCCTACGCAGCCGCCCTCACATGCCATTCCCTCGATGAAGTTCTCAGGAAGCTTGCCTGCCTTCATGAGGAGAAGTGCCTTCTTACACTCTGCTGCTCCGTTTGCCTTGCAAACCTTACAATCAACATCCTCGCCTTTTTCCTTCATGCTCTCGATTACAGCTGCTGTAACTCCGCCTGAGTTTGCGAAACGCTTACCGAATACTGAGCCCTCCTGATATGAAGTATCATCAGCCTCAAGCTGTACTCCCTTTGCCTTCATAATAGCACGAATCTCGCTGAAGGTAAGTACATAGTCTGCATTGCCCTCTATCTTCTGATCATGTACCTCTGACTTCTTGGCAACACATGGTCCGATGAATACTGTAACTGCATCAGGATCCTTTGCCTTGATCATTCTTGAAACTGCACACATAGGTGAAACAGTTGTAGAAATCTTGTCAGCAAGATCAGGATAGTGCTTTCTAACCATATTTACAAATCCAGGACAGCATGATGTAACCTTCTTCTCTCCTGCCTCGTATGCCTCAAGCCACTCGTCAGCCTCGTATGCTGCTGTCATATCTCCTCCGAGTGCTACCTCAACAAAACCGTTGAAGCCAACTGCCTGCATAGCCTTCTTCCAGCTGTTCATAGTGATGTTTACACCAAACTGTCCCTCTGCTGCTGGTGCAACCATAGCGTATACATGCTTGTTCTCTGACTTGATTGCATCGATTACATCTACGATGTATGTCTTTGATCCGATAGCTCCGAATGGACAGCTGTGGATACACTTACCACATCTGATACATTTGCTCTCATCAATCACTGAAATGCCGTACTCATTGTATGTAATGGCATTTACAGGGCAAGAGAACTTACATGGTCTCTTTAAATGAGCGATAGCGTTGTAAGGACATGCCTGTGCACAGCGTCCACACTCCTTACACTTCTGTGGGTCGATATGTGA
>PPYE01031008.1_pt1 | contig 11417 bp, 10 predicted proteins | sample 1559881 | NCBI WGS metagenome assembly PPYE01 (sample SAMN08240022, study PRJNA423297) | Human gut metagenome, whole genome shotgun sequencing project.
AAAAAAATGAAAAAAGACAGGGCGACGACGCTAAATTTAACCACTTCAATCCTCACAAAACACACTCGAGCAAAAGTGCCATTTTTACGCGACATTACATGTTGTTAACAAAACGTCGCATTTGAAACACATTTGTTTACAGAGTTTGTTAGTATAAACACCTATCTGAGAACGGCCTTGAAAAAAGACTGCATAGCCTCATATAAGGAAATATTGGTAAAGCCTAGCGCTTTGATAAACACAAATAGGAGTTTTAAAGATGAAGATTCGTCCTTTGCACGACCGCGTTATTGTTAAACGCGTTGACGCCGAAACACGTACAGCCAGCGGTATTTATATCCCTGAAGCAGCCGGTGAAAAACCTGATCAGGGTGTTGTCCTCGCTGTCGGTCCAGGCAAGCGTGACGAAGCAGGCAAGCTCATCCCTATGGATGTTAAGGTAGGCGACCGCATTCTGTTCGGCAAGTATTCCGGCCAGAACGTTAAGGTCGACGGGGACGAATACCTCGTAATGCGTGAAGAAGACATTATGGGTGTCCTCGAATAAGACGGCCTAGTACAGAATTTAGAAATAGGAGATTAAGTAAATGACAGCAAAACAGGTTTTGTTCGGCAATGACGCTCGTTCCCGTATGGTCAACGGCGTTAACGTTCTTGCCGATGCCGTTAAGGTAACTCTCGGACCGAAAGGCCGCAACGTTGTTCTCGAACGCGCTTTCGGCGGTCCGACAATCACCAAAGACGGTGTTTCTGTTGCAAAAGAAGTTGAACTGAAAGACAAGTTTGAAAACATGGGCGCTCAGATGGTTAAAGAAGTTGCTTCCAAGACCAGCGACAACGCCGGTGACGGTACAACGACAGCTACCGTTTTGGCTCAGGCTATCGTTGACGAAGGCATGAAGTATGTTGCCGCCGGTATGAGCCCGATGGATCTGAAGCGCGGTATCGACAAAGCTGTTGCCGCTGCCATCGAACAGCTCCACTCCCTCAGCAAGCCGACAACTACCAGCAAGGAAGTTGCTCAGGTTGGCGCTATTTCTGCTAACTCCGATCATGAAATTGGCGACATCATTGCCGAAGCCATGGAAAAAGTCGGCAAGGAAGGCGTTATCACCGTTGAAGACGGCAAGAGCCTGCACAACGAACTCGAAGTTGTTGAAGGTATGCAGTTTGACCGCGGCTACCTCTCTCCGTACTTCATCAACAACCCTGACAAGCAGGTAGCTCTCCTTGAGAACCCCTACCTCCTCTTGGTTGAAAAAAAGATCAGCAACATTCGCGATCTTCTCCCGATCCTTGAACAGGTTGCTAAGTCCGGCCGTCCTCTGCTCATCATTGCAGAAGACATCGAAGGCGAAGCTCTGGCCACATTGGTTGTCAACAGCATCCGCGGTGTTCTGAAGACTGTTGCCGTTAAGGCTCCGGGCTTCGGCGATCGCCGTAAGGCCATGCTCGAAGATATCGCTATCCTGACGGGCGGTACCGTTATCTCCAGCGACGTCGGTCTGACCCTTGAAAAGGCCACACTTGCCGAACTCGGTTCTGCTAAGAAGGTTGAAGTCAACAAGGAAAGCACCACGATCATTGACGGCGCCGGCAAGGAAGACCAGATCGAAGCTCGTGTTAAACAGATCCGTGCTCAGATGGAAGAAACTTCCAGCGACTACGATCGTGAAAAACTTCAGGAACGCGTTGCCAAACTGGCAGGCGGTGTTGCTCTGATCAAGGTCGGTGCTGCTACTGAAGTTGAAATGAAAGAAAAGAAAGCCCGTGTTGAAGATGCTCTGCATGCCACACGTGCTGCTGTTGAAGAAGGCGTTGTTGCCGGCGGCGGCGTTGCTCTAATCCGTGCAAAACAGGCCATCAAGGAAATCAAGGGCGACAACCCCGAACAGGACGCCGGTATCAAGATCGTTCTCCGCGCTATGGAAGAACCGATGCGTCAGATCGTCCGCAACGCCGGTGACGAACCCAGCGTGGTTGTTGACCGTGTCGCAAACGGTAAGGGCAACTTCGGCTTCAACGCTCAGACCGGTGAATACGGCGACATGATCGAGATGGGTGTTCTGGATCCGACTAAGGTTACCCGCACCGCTCTGCAGAATGCAGCCTCCGTTGCCAGCTTGATCCTGACAACAGAATGCATGATTGCCGACATGCCTGAAGACAAACCTGCAATGCCCCCGATGGGCATGGGCGGCGGAATGGGCGGAATGCCCGGCATGATGTAATCATCCGCTGAGTTAAGTTAATTAAACACCCGGAGGTCTCGCACCGACGGGTGTTTTTTCGTATGCGCGAGAAGCGAAAGTCATTGTTTCGAGGAAGCAGATTGAGGCGTACGGGGCTGCTTTTTAGCGGTTAACCGCATTCTCTGATGAAAGATATTTGGCATACAATCGAAAGGAAGACGAATAAGAAGGACAGGAAGTGTAGATATGCGATGGAAGTTCATACTCGGTCTTCTGACCACATGCGCCGTTTTAATGTCCATGAGCTATACGATGCTCATTCCCTTCCTGCCCATGTATCTCATTCAGGATTTGGGTGTCGTGAAAGCCGACGTGGATATGTGGTCGGGTGCGATTTTCGCTATCACATTCCTTGTCAGCGGCATCATGGCGCCGATCTGGGGCGCGCTTGCTGATAAAAAGAGCCGCAAGCTTATGGCGCTGCGCGCCGGATTTTGCTTGGCGATCACTTACTTCTTAGGCGGCTTGGTCACGAATCCTTGGGAGCTGCTCGGCGTTCGATTTATTCAAGGCTTATCCGCGGGTCTGTGGCCTGCGCTGCTTGCGATCATCTCTGTAGAATCTCCGAAACTCAAACTCGGTTTCTGCATGGGCGTTATGCAGGGCGGTATGACAGCGGGCGGCGTGCTCGGGCCGTTGTTCGGTGGCCTGCTGGCGGATCAATTCGGTATGCGTATGGCGTTCTTTATCGCGGCCGCCGCTTTGTTCCTGATCACGTTAGCTTTGCTCTTTTTTGTTAAAGAGGAACCGAGGAAGCCCGATCCGAATGCCAAACCCGTCAAGATTTGGGACTTCTCTTTATGCAAGATTCCGGCAGTTAAGCGCATGCTGATTTGCGCCGGCGTGGTGCAGCTGACCATTTTAATGCAGCAGCCGATCATGCCGCTTTACGTGGCCGAGCTGCAGGGTTCGATGGAGCGAATCGTCTTGATTTCCGGCATTGTGTTTTCAGTGACGGGTATTTCGGGCGTCTTAGCCTCTCCGGGCTGGGGCATTTTAGGTCAGAACTGGGGCTATCGACCCGTACTTTATTTGTCTTTGCTCGGCGCCGGACTGTTCGGGATTGTGCAGGTGTTTCCGAACTCGCTTGAGTGGTTTACGATTTGGCGCTTTGTCGGCGGCTTAGCCTTTGCCGGCATTTTCCCGGCCATTAACGCGGTGCTGACAGTTTCCACGAATGCCAACGACAAAGGACGTGTCTTTGGACTGTCTTATCTAGCCCAGCAGTTGGGTGCCGTGATGGGACCGATTGTCGGCGGCGCAATGACTGCGTACTTCTCTTATAAGTTCATCATCGGAATGTCCGGCTTTATCTGCTTACCGCTCGTACTCTATCTGTTTCTCAAGAGACCTGCTAAGACGGAAGGTACCGGAACTCCGCTGGTGTAGGAACACTTCTAAGTTCGTGTGAGTTATTGAAAAACGTCCGCCTGCTAAACAAGCGACGGACGTTTTCATTATTTTCAGCAGCCGGATTGCTAAAATCCGTGCTCAAACACAATTCGAACGTTTGGAGGAAAGCTATGAAATTCACCGATATGCTTCAGCACTGCTGGGATGTCAATCAGTCATTACTTTGCGTCGGCTTAGACCCCGATCCCAAACGTTTCCCGAAGCAGTTTGAAAGCAACAAGCATGCCATCCTGGACTTCTGCTGGGACATCGTTAAATCGACCGGAGATTTGGTCTGTGCCTTTAAACCGCAGATTGCTTACTTTGCTTCTTCCGGCGCGGAAGATCAGCTCAAAGAACTGATTGCCCGCATTCACAGCGAATATCCGGAAGTTCCCGTGATTCTTGATGCTAAGCGCGGCGACATCGGCTCCACTGCCAAGCATTATGCTAAGGAGGCCTTCGAACGTTTCGGAGCTGACTGCGTCACGCTTTCTCCTTACATGGGCTTTGATTCCGTCGAGCCTTACCTTGAGTATCCGGACAAAGGTGCCTTCATCCTTTGCCGCACCAGCAACAAAGGCGGCGACGACTTCCAGATGCTCGACTGCGGAGGCCAGCCGCTTTATCACGCAGTTGCGAAAAAAGTAGAGCAGTGGAATACCACCGGTCAGCTCGGCCTTGTGATCGGAGGCACTTATCCGAAAGAACTCGCGAGTGTTCGTGCCTTAACGCCGGAATTAAACTTCCTCGTTCCCGGCATCGGAGCTCAGGGCGGAGACATCAATGCCTGTGTGCAGAGCGGTATGAACGCGCAGAAGACCGGCATGGTGATCAATTCCAGCCGAGCTATTCTTTATGCATCCTCCGGCGAAGACTTCAAAGAAAAAGCCAGAGCGGTCGCGATGCAGACTCGCGATGCGATCAATGCAGCCCGAGGACTCTAAATTTCGTTGACGATGGTGCGTTGCGGGATGTCCCAGAAAGGCGCCACCATGTCTTCTTTGCTTTTGAAAAATTGAACCAGGCGCGTTTGGAACCACTGCAGAAATACGCGGTGGCGGCGGATGCGCCAATTTGTTTTTGAAGTGCACACAAAGCACTCCACCGGCGGATGGACCCAGCCGGGAAGAATCGGGACCAGAATGCCCGAGGCAATTTCCTGTGCGCAGTGAAAAAGCGGCAAATCCACCGAGATGCCCAGCCCGTCAATGACAGACTTTTTAATCGCTAGAATGTTGGAAACTCTGAGTACTTGTTTCCATTTCACTTCTTCGCGTTTATCACCGCTTTCTAAGTAACGCGTGGCGGAACGCACTGAACCGTCATAAACCAAAACTGTGTGTGCGGCTAAATCCTTGGGATGCAGAGGCATTCCATGCTCTTCGATGTAGCGGCGCGAAGCTACGGGCACATAGACGTTGCGTCCTCTTGAGTAAGACACAATCCGCGGATCCTTGGATTTAAAGCTAGCTACTGAGATGTCGGCCTTGTACTGAAGGATGTCCTGGACGTTTCCGCCGCCGACAATGTCAAAGACGATCTCAGGGTACTGAGAGTTGAATTCCATTAGCATCGGGATGTAGACCGCAACGGAGCCGGGCGCCAAAGAGAGGCGAATTTTTCCTGCCATGCCGGCCGAGCTCTGTGTCAGCTCTTTGACCATCTCCTCGTGCTGCAAAAGAATATTCGAAGCATGCTCATAGGCGATCTGGCCGGACTCCGTGAGCTGCAGGGGTCTTGTCACACGGAGTATGAGCGTCTGCCCCAAAGCATTTTCCAAGGAGGTCAGCGCGCGAGAGACGGTTGAGACTTCTACATCAAACTCTCCGGCGGTATCAGAGAAGTTTCGGGTATTGCACAAGCTGCAAAAAAAGGCGCCAGGCACTGAGGTCGTCTAGTTTTGACATGATGCGAAAAAAGGGAATCGAGGATCTGTACATACTTTCTAACAAAAGCGACAAATACGCAAGTACTTTGCGTAAAACGCAAAGTAGCGTTTCCGATTTCGCCTGTCAGTTTTGAGGCCGGCTCATCAAAATAATAAAAAACAACCTCAAAACATAGGAGAAAAACAGATGACAGTCAGAGACGAGTTCTTCTGGTTGGGCGAAATCAATAAAGCCACGCTCGTGATCAACTCTCGTCAAGGTCTTTTGCCGATGCCGATCGCCGAAGAAGCGGCCAAGGCACTTCGTGAAGTTTTAGCCGACGGAGACGCTGATCCGACCAAGAGAGCTAAGACCTACATCACGTTTGAACCGTTAATGCTCAAAAAAGCAGATCCCGTGATCACGCTGATGCACGCCGGCCGTTCCAGCCAGGATATGCACGCAACTTATCGTTCTGCCATTCTTCGCGACCATGTTCTCGAAGTCGGTGACGCATTGAATGCCGTGCTGGAAACCATGACCGACCTGGCGGACAAAAACCGTGAAACGGTTGTCCCCAACTACACCAACGGTGTTGCTGCTCAGCCCAACAGCTTGGCGCATTACCTTCTTGCATTCTTAGCCGGCTTCAGCCGCGATGCGCAGAAGCTTCGTCAGTTCTACGTCCGTCTTGACCGCTGCCCGATGGGAAGCACCGTCCTGAACGGTACCTGCTGGCCGCTGGACCGCGAAGCCATGTGCAAACGTTTAGGCTTTGAAGCTGTCGCAGAAAACGCTTACGACGCCACACAGATCGGTCAGAGCGATCTGCCCGTCGAGTTCGCTTCAATTCTCACCGGCATTTGTCTGCATATCAATGTGTTCTTGGAAGACCTGATGGTTCAGTACGCTCAGGCTCGTCCCTGGATTCTTCTGCAGGAAGGCGGCGACAACACCTACGTTTCTTCCGCAATGCCGCAGAAACGCAATCCCGGCTTAGTGAATAACTGCAGAACGGAATCTTCTTCCGTGATCGGCGAAGCTCAGGCCGAGCTCTTCCGCGCTCACAATCTCCAGAGCGGCATGATTGACCCGAAGAATCAGACACTCAATGGTGCTTTAGCTCTTCATGCGGTTAAAGTTCTTACCATGTTTAACCGAGTTCTCAAAGCACTCGTGATCAACAAAGATCGTGCATTAGAAGAACTTAACAGCGACTGGACGGCCAGCCAGGAAGTTGCCGACCGTCTGATGAAGGAATACGGCGTCCCGTTCCGTATCGGCCACCACGCAGCCAGCCACATTGTTTCCTATGCTCGCGCCAACAACATTCTTCCGCTCGACTTCCCGTACGCCAAGATGCAGGAAATCTACAAGGAAGTCATCGAAAAAGAATTCCCGGAAGGCGATCCGAAATTCCCGATGAGTGAAGAAGAATTCCGAGAAGCCTTAAATCCGGTTTCCATCGTTCACAACCGTAAGACTTTAGGCGGACCTCAGCCCGCCGAGCTCGAACGCATGCTCAAAGAGCAGACCGCCGAAAACCATCTCAACGAACAATGGGTGGCTGACAAGAAAGCCTTTATCCAATCTTCCCTCGATAAATTAAATAAAGAATTTGAAACCTTAGGAGAATAATCATGACAGTACTTCTGCCTTGGTTTGCCCTGGTCGTCACTATCCTGGCGGGCTGGGCGATCATTAAAAGATTGTCTACTTCGATGGTCCTGCTGTTTGCCGGCTTGGCCATGATCAGCTTTGCCGTGATCTGCGGTGTTCACGGCTTCCTGCCGAAAGGCGTTAAACCCTCCGGCTTCGTATGGTTTGATATTTTTGAACTGCTTCGCTCTATCGCAACTAAACAGACTTCCGGCATTGGTCTTCTGATTATGGTCGCCGGCGGTTACGCTGCCTATATGGACAGAATCGGCGCTGCACACGCTCTTGTTCGTGTCTGCGTTAAACCTCTGGACGCTTTGTCCTCTCCGTATCTCGTTCTGGTAATGGGCTACCTCATCGGTCAGGCTCTGGTTACTGTGATCCCGAGTGCCGCAGGTTTGGCTATGCTGCTGTTGGTTGCTCTCTTCCCGATTCTTCGCGCTGTCGGATGTTCCGCCGCTGCTTCTGCCGCTGTTATTGGTACATCTGCCGGTATGACGTTAGGGCCGGCCTCCGGTACTGCTAACCTTGCCGCTCAGACAGCCGGCTTAGAACCGATTATCTACTTCGTTCAGTGCCAGCTGCCGGTTGCCATTCCGACATTGATCGTTGTCGCAATCTGCCACTACTTCGTTCAGAAGTACTATGACAAGAAGAACGACGACGTTTATTCCGACGCCATTCTGACTAAGAAAGACGACCTTCGCAATGTTCCTGGCTGGTACGCCATTCTCCCGGTCCTGCCGATCGCTTTAATGATCGTCTTCAGTAAGCTCGTCTACTCTGCCGTCAAGCTCAACACCATTAGCGCTCTGCTTCTCGTTTGGGTCTTCACAATCATCGTTGAACTCATCAGACGTCGTGACTTTAAGCCGGTTCTTGCCGACGGTGCTTTCATCTTCAAAGCCATGGGCGGTATGTTCTCCTCCATCGTTGCTCTGATTATCTGCGCTGAATTCTTTGCCACCGGCCTGAAAGTTACAGGTTTGATCTCCGCACTGATTACACACGCTCAGGGCATGGGCTTAGGCCTCAACGGTATGACCGCTGTTCTTACAGGTGTTGTCGGTATCGTTACCTTCCTGACCGGCTCCGGTGTCGGTGCCTTCTCCAGCTTCGCAGCTCTGGCTCCTGAAGTTGCCAACGGTCTCGGTGGTACTGCAGCCGCCTTCGTTACTCCGATGCAGTTTGCTTCCGGCATGCTCCGCGCTATGTCTCCTGTCGCCGGTGTCATCATCGCGGTTGCCGGTGCAGCCGGTGTCTCTCCGATGGCTATTGTCCGCCGTACTTGGATTCCGATGATCGCCGGTATGATCACCGTCCTCATCGCCAACGTTGTCTTCTTAGGCTAACTCTCATGAACATACGGGCCCCTTGCGGGCCCGTCGGAGAATCAAATGAAAAAAATCCTCATCCCCGCTTTAACAGCAGCGCTGTTGTGTTCTTCTGCCTTTGCTTTGGAAACTTCGGTTGCTCCGAAAGTGACCGATATCAAAAATCATTCACCGAAAACCGGCCTGATCGTCGGCAACTCTTACAGCTTCTATAACTGCGGTGTTCACAGCTATTTGAGAGGCTTGACACGAGAAAACAAACAGGATTGGAAAGCCCGCATCATTACGATCAGCTCCGGCCGTCTCTCCTATCATGATGTCGAACAGTACATGGGTCCGCATGAAATGGATCCTTATACCAAGAAAGATGAGAAGGGCAATCTGATCAATCCGATGTTTGATGTTGTCATTCTGCAGGGTATGTCGACGGAACCGATTGCAGAAAAGAGCATTCCGACATTCAAGAAGTTTTTGAAGCAGCACGTTGCCACCATCAAGGCAAAGGGTGCCGAACCGATTGTTGTTGATACTTGGGCTCGTCAAAACAAGCCTGAAGATACGAAGAAACTGGCAGACGCCATTATTACGGCTGCCAATGAAAATGATGCGATTGTTTTGCCGGTCGGCTTGGCCTTTGCAGAAAGCCTGAAGCAGCGCCCGGATCTTCTGATGCATCAGAAGGATAAAAGCCATCCGACAGCAGCAGGCTCTTATCTGTACGGAGCAATGCTTTTCGGGCTTCTTTTCCAGAAGAGTCCCGAAGGCATGACTTACTTAGGCGAATGCGAAAAACCGCTGAAGCCTGAAGATGCCAAGTTCCTTCAGAAATTGGCTTGGGACGTCCTTACAGATTTCTACGGCTGGAAAAAATAAGTAAGAAACAGAATTCTTTACCTCTTGCGGCCTTCGCGAACTAACTTAGCGAAGGCCGTTTTTAATGCTTCCTGCGGAAGATCGACATTTTCCGGCAGGGGCTGTTTAAACGATAAAGCAAGATGAAGGAGGCTTACGCCGATCGAGGGCCAGACGAGGTCGAGCCACTTAGGTGCACCGCTGTGAAACACTGCTTCATAGTCTTTAAGCGCACTCTTTAAGCCGTGCTTGCTGTTATCGGAGGTGTAGCCGTTTTGCTGCAGGAGTTTTTCCAGAAGAGTGCTGTAATCCAAGCCTGAAGACGAGCGGTTGGCCAGCGGATCCATTTCCATATCTGACATATTTTCTTTTCCCAAAAATAAAGCCTCCGCGGCGAACGGAGGCTTATCACTATAGGCTTTCAGGAAGCCCGATATGAATTACTGCTGTGCAGACTGGGGAGCTGGAGCCTGAGCAGGTGCCTGGGCAGGAGCTTGGGCTTGTGCAGGAGCTGCAGCAGGAGCCTGGCCGGTAGCGCCGACTTCAGGAGCGTAAATCATCATCGGGGCATTCCCCATCATTTGACCGTTGCCCATCATCATGCCGTTAGGAATGATTTCGATCGGCTGAGCCTGAACTGCTCCCGGAGGAAGCTGGTTGTTGGCCTGAGGTGCGGGCTGAGGAGCGGCAGGAGCTGCCTGCGGTGTCGGGCCTAAGTCATCATCGGGAGCCTGCTGCTGGCCGTTGCCCTGGAGCTGCATGAAAACGCCGAGCTGGCCGGCGATGTAGCCTAAAGCAACGAGAGACTGGTCACGAGTAATAGTCTTGCCGGTCTGAGCGGCACGAGCCTGAACGAATTCAGAAGCTCTGTCGAGTTCGGTCTGTGTGACGGGGAAGTCACCGAACTGCATATGGCCCATGGTTGCTAACTTGCCGATGACTTCACCGGCAGGATTGGTCGGAGTCTGTTGTTCGGGCTGAGGTGCAGCTTGCTGAGCGAATGTGGTTACAGAAAAGCTCAGTGCGACCGCACTGAGAGCAAGGGTTAATTTTCTAAGAATCATGTTATTTCTCCAATTCAAAAGTTAGAGAAACTATACTCCGTAAAAACCCTTAGTATTGACCTTAACTCTTTGATTCTTACTCAATATGGTGAGGATTCATGCCTACTTTGGCGCGCCTTTCGGAAGCGCTTTGAGTGCGTCGACCACGATGTCCTGTGTGAGCAGCTCGGGGAGGATTTTTGCAGTGCCGTCCGGGGCGTAAAGGAGATAAAGCGGGACGCCGGTTCTGCCGAAGGATTCCAAAGTTTTAGAAATTTCGGCGTTTCGATTCGTCCAGTCGGCGATGAGGAACTTGACGTTGTGCTCCTTAAAGGCCCTCTGCACGTTTTCTCGATCAAGTACGGCCAGCTTGTTGGCCTGGCAGGTGACGCACCAAGAGGCGGTGAAGTCGACAAAGACTGGGCGCCCCTCATCGAGCGCAGCTTGTAAAGCCGCAGGAGACCAGGCATCGGCCGCGCTCACTTCAGCAGGGGCGCGCTCAAGCAGCGGAGAAGCGGCGACTGCATATGCACCGGCGCCGAGGATAAAGGCAAAAGCCATGAGGCCTTTTGATGTTGCTTTACCGAACTGCAGGCGCCCGTACAAAACTAAAGCTATAGCTAAAAGTGCGGCGGCTAAGAGATAGACTCCGAGTGCTGAGATCGACACCTGCTGCCAAAGAACCCAGAAGAGCCAAAGCGCAGTGAGCGCCATCGGAACGGCCATAACGGTTCTGAATATGCTCATCCAGCGTCCCGGGCGGGGCAGCCAGGCAGTAAGACACGGGAACAGCGCCAGCAGGAGCCAGGGAAGGCTCATGCCCAGCCCAAGGCAGAGGAAGACAACAAAAGACTCCAGTGCAGAGGAAGAGAGCGCGTAGCCTAAGGCAGCTCCCATGAACGGGGCCGTGCACGGGGAGGCAACGACGACGGCCAAGATGCCGGTTGCAAAACTGCCGCCCAGGGAGGCACCGGAAGTCTGACCTGTAGAAGAAATTCTTACGCCGGAAAATTC
>PPYE01456789.1_pt1 | contig 11417 bp, 10 predicted proteins | sample 1559881 | NCBI WGS metagenome assembly PPYE01 (sample SAMN08240022, study PRJNA423297) | Human gut metagenome, whole genome shotgun sequencing project.
ATTAGGGCAAAGCCCTAATCCCCTCGGGAGAGCCCACAACTACGAAAGCGAAGCGTGTAGTTATAGTGGGCTATAACCGGAAGCCTTTCGGTTTCTTGGATAGCGTATCATTCCTCTTTTCGACAGATTGCGCTTGCTCTTTCCTATCGGCTATTCGTTTCTGTAAATATTCGTTCAGATCTTTACATCCACTGTAGATTTGCGAGGCGTCACGTATATACCGGGTAGCATCATACTCCTTTCGGATTTGCTGTATTGCTTCCATTCCTGCACGGTCATTGTCAAAGAAACAGTGGATGCGCTCATAGCTTCCCAACGGATAGAGTGCCTTGGGAACATTGGCTACGGAATTAAGAACTATGTAATCCTGTCTGTCGAAGTCGGGTGATTGCGGACAGCTTTCCAGCCTTAAAGTAAGAAAGGAAAGGTAATCCATAAATCCCTCAAAAACGTAACATGTACTCCTTGGTTTTCCTGACTGTCTGATATGGGATATTTCTTTTGGTGCGATACATCCCTTGAAATATCGGTTGCGAATTTCATATCCGCCTGATATGTTCGGAAAGGCAATGGCGAAATACCGTTTGCCGTTGTGGGTGAAACGGGCTTCCTTACATTCTCTTTTCGCCAGTGCCGTGTTTATCCCTCTTTCCTGTAGGTAGGCAAGCAGGGCAGGAGAAGCCAGCAGCACAATGTCCAATTGCTGAAAACTCGGTTCGGAAAATGATTGCTTGCCAAAAGAGAAAGACACGGGACGTATGTGTGGTATCTGTTCTTCGATTTTCTGTAGAAGATAAGGCACATAGTCGGAACAGTAGAGTTCCTGTGCCAGTGCGATGATATTTCCACCTTTGCCGATTGCGAAATCATACCATTGGTTGCGCTCGGTATTTACTTTGAACGAGGGTTCTGTCTCTTCCCGTAACGGGGATTTGTACCATAGGTTAATACCTTGCTGCTTGACGGGAGAATATCCCAAACTGTACAGAAAATCCGCTATCCTGATTTGTTTTGCTGTCTGTATATCCATAATAAGATGAGTGTTTGAATAATGGTTGGAATATTTATTTCTCTTTTCGCCCGTACTTTTTTATGAAGTACGGTCTGTATAATCACTTCACTTTATCTTCGTATATATAGGATACGGTAATAAAGTGAAGCGCTTTTCTATTCCCTACAACCGCTTCGCTTTATTCTTAATATATAGACCTGCCGAATAAAGTGAAGTGATTACAGGTTATACGGTCTAATAGTGAAAGTCCGGCTTGAACGTGTATTTCCTGCCGTTCTCCTGTACTATCATCCGTTTGTTCCGGAGCATGGTGATAAGTGATACCGCTTTTTGATGGTTCAGTTTTACACCTACCGACATATATGACTTGATTAAGGAGGTTTCCAGATCCTTGTAGCCGTATTCCTCTTTCAGTCCGAAAGCCGCTTCCAGTGCTATGCGGTGCTGCTGTTCGCTAATATGTCTGTAAGGGTCAAACTTTTCCTCTTCCGGTCTTCCGGGTTTCTTCGCTTCGGGTCTGTACCCCTCTATGAGTTCAGGCAATGCATTGTCGTTGATACGGAAAGCGAAAGGCTCGAAATCCATTGCACGGATGTGCATGGCTGAAACATTGCTTATATCCCCGTTGCTCTTGTCCTTTTCCACCAGCAGAACGGTTTCCGCCTTGTTGTTCAGCTCCGTACCGATATGCCCTCTTGCGTTTTCATCGCCTTTGTTCTGGTGGAGTATCGTATGGATGTGTATCTGCCTGTCATCCGTCCACTGCATCAGTTTGGATATAATGCGTGTCGATTCTCCCGGACTGTTGATGTCATATACCATATCACGGATGCCGTCTATGATTACAAGCCCTATGTCCGGTGTATTATAGATAGCCTGTTCGACAATCCTGATACGCTGTTCGGGCGTGTATTTCCTCAAAGCGAGAAACTCCAGATGTTCATTGTCCCTGTCATCAGGAAGACCAGCAAGCCGTAAAATACGTTTCATGACTTTCAGACAGTGATAATGGCTTTGTTCCGTGTCCACATAAAGAATCTTCCTTTTTTCTTCCGGTAGTTCCGCAACATACCGCAGTACCGTACCGTTTTTCAATGCGGCGGCTACGATAGCCGATACATTGAAAGTCTTTTTACTCTTGGCTTTGCCGATGGATGCACTGAAATTGCCCAGTGTACCAATGACCGAACCTTGCACTTTTAGAATCTCAGGTGCTTTTTCGTAGATTTTCGACAGACTCAGGCGTGAAGCTTGCCAAAGGATTATTGCCTGTTCTGCCGAAATCTCCTTTATTTCTTTCATATAGTCCATAAGCATACCTCCCATTATTTCCGTCCTCCTGTTTTCTTCCCGGCAAGCTCAAGAGCCAATTCCGCATCTACGATAATCTTGCGCCCTATCTGGGTAATCGCCTTGTCTATCTTACCGCTTTTCTTTATGCGGTTGGCAGTGGGCAGACTGCACCCGAACAGTTTGGCTATACCGAGTATTCCGTACACATACTTCTTTTCCGTGTCTGTAACGGGTTGCGGCAATGCTTCGGCCTGACCTGAAGCGTGCTTACTCAGGAATATGAATTCTTCGCCTGTCATCTGCCAGACGGGTTTTGATAATAATTCTTGGATATTTGTCATCGTCCAATCTATTTAGTCGTTAAACAATCAGCCCTGCGCACTGGCTGTTATTTCTGTTCTCGAACGATGCTTGTCCCTGTCCTGTTTGGAGAGTTTCTCGCTCATCAGGAATATCAGATAGCATACACGTATTTTCTCTCTCGGTTTTATTTTCAGCTTACAGTTGCAGGGGTGAAGATTCATATTGGCATAGAAATCCAGTGCGGAAATTTCTTCGAACTGTTCTCCTATGCACACCTCATGAATGAGCGAAAGTAATTTCATGCTGAAATATTCCTGTTGTTCTTCTGTCGTTTCCTGCTGACTGATTGGCTCGCTTGATTTATTCTCTTGCTTTCCGTCAGGAATGTATTTCTTCAATATATCCAGAAAAAGGCAGCTTTGACGGTATATGTCCGCACAACAGTTCTTCATGTATTGGAATGCCTCTGTTCTTGCAGCCTTTTGCTGATCATAGAGTTTGTTCAGTTTGGCTTTTTCCCTGTCATATTCAGCCTTGCAGCGTTCATATTCTTTCTCTGCCTGTTTTTCCTCTTCGGCTGTATGCTCCCTGTAACCAATGGAATCATACCTGTTGTTGGCTTCATTCAGCGGCTTGCTCAGACTTCTTGTAACATCCAGCTGGGCTTCAATTTCCTGAGAATACCTTTCCATGTGCTGATAGCAAGCACGTTCTATGGCTCTGTCACTTAACGGGCGTATCTCATAAGCCTGTATGCTCTTTTCTATTTCAGTTTTCAGGCTGTTGAGTATCAAGGTGTATTGCTCTTTTTGCTTGTCAAGCACCAGTTCAAGGATAGCGGCTTCAAAGGATTTCATGTCATTATACTCCTGATAGAAATCCGATATGAATTTCTGCCTGTCAAAAGAAAAAGCGTAATTATCTATATAGTCTCTGTATATTCTGTTGAGTTCTCCATATTGGGGAATCATCGTCTGTATCTTTCCTGCCATATACTTTATATTATGGGTTCTTGTCCTTGTCAAGGAATAAGGTCAGTTCTTCTTCCACTTCTTCTATACTCGGTAGGGCAGATTTCAGATTTTCGGGTACTGCCTTGCTCAATTGATAGTCGCTGATACCTATCGGCTGGTCATATCCAGCCAAGGCATATTGTGCCACGACCTCATCCTTACCCCTGCACAGCAAAAGACCGATGGTCTTGTTATCATTTTCTCCCCTCAGTTTATCATCTACAACATTGATATAGAAATTTAACTGCCCTGCATATTCCGGTTTGAATGGCGTTGCTTTCAATTCCACGACAACATAGGCATGGAGCTTGATATTATATAGGATCAGGTCGGCGAAAAAGTCACTGTCCCCAATCTGGAAATGTTTTTGTCTGGCAACAAAAGCAAAGCCGTTACCCATTTCCAGCAAGTAACGGGTTACATGCTTTACCAACTGTTCTTCTATATCCCTTTCGTCAGCCTTTTCCTTTGCTCCTGCCAAGTCAAAGATATACGGGTCTTTTAACAGATAATTGGCAAGATCGCTTTGAGGTGCCGGAAGTGTGGCAGTGAAGTTGTTTACCTTGTTACTCTTGATTTGTCTGTCATACAGATTACTTTCAATCTGCATTTTCAGCACATTACTGCTCCAACCCATTTCTACAGATTGTTTCATATACCAATACCTTACGCCCAATGGTAGCGGATTATTGAGTATGACCATATGGCTTGCCCAATTTATTCTTGCAATCGGTGACGCCAAGAATAAATCTTCTATATCCTCTATTTTTATTTTATAGATGGTTGCTACTGTTTTTGCTACATTCTGAAATTGCGCAGGAACCTCCTGCGTAATTTCTAAAGATTGATTATCAGCTGATTGTATTTGCGCAGTAAGCTCCTGCGTAAATTGTCCGCTATTGAGCTTAAGGACTTCATTAGTAATGTTTTGAATATTTGGGACCGACAGTATTGAATCTGCTTCAATAAAACTACGAAGTACATTTAACGGATATAAACGGGCAAACTGGCACATATAAGTAAGATTACGTTCCGAATATCCCTTCTTTTCAGGATAATTGAATCTGATTGCCTGTGCCAATTTTTTGATAATTTTACCACCCCACCCATGTAGGTGTTGGTGGTACAGTATATAATTCCCCATTTTCCAGTAATGGAACAACATCTGGGCATTGGCTGCGGTAATGAGTCGGACTTGTGCCTGTTCTATTTCCGAACCGACAGCATGGACAAAGGCATCAAAATGACCTTTCTTTATATTATGTTCGTTGTTATTTTCCATATCACTAACTATTACTTAACAAAGATAACTCTAATAATGGATAATCTGTGAAACTGACTGATACTTTTAGAGTTGGTTAAACTTGTTCATTGCATTGGCCTTAATATCGTCTGCTATGTCAATGTAAGGCTTCATGGCTTTATAATCACTGTGCCCTGTCCATTTCATTACAACCTGTGCAGGAATACCGAGAGCCAGTGCATTACAGATGAATGTCCTTCTTCCTGCATGTGTGCTGAGTAATGCGTATTTCGGTGTAACTTCATCTATACGTTCATTTCCTTTGTAGTAGGTTTCACGTATAGGTTCGTTAATTTCTGCCAGTTCTCCCAGTTCTTTCAGATAATCATTCATTTTCTGATTGCTGATAACAGGCAATGCCATGTGGTTTTCAAAATGGATGTCCTTGTATTTTTCAAGTATGGCTTTACTGTACTTGTTCAGTTCAATACTCAGACTATCTGCCGTTTTAACGGTGGTGACTTCTATATGGTCGGACTTGACATCACTTCTCTTTAGGTTACGAACATCTGAATAACGCAGACTGGTAAAGCAACAGAACAGGAAAACATCCCGGACACGTTCCAGATACTGTTTGTCTTTGGGTATCTGATAGTCTTTTAGTCTGTTCAACTCTTCCCATGTCAGGAAGATTACCTTCTTGGGGGTGGTTTTCAATTTCGGTTTGAACGTATCGTATGCTATATTCTGGTGATAGTCTTTCTTGAAGCTCCATCGCAGGAACCATTTGAGGAATCCCATTTGTTTACCGATGGTACTGTTTCTCATGTCTTTTTTGTCACGCAGGAAATTGATATACTCGTTCAATCCGAACTCATCGAAATATTCAAAGGTCACATCTTCCTTGAACTCCTTGAGGTGATTTTTAACGGCTGCAAACTTTTCGTATGTGGATTCAGTCCAGTTATTCTGATTGCCGCATTCTTTTACAAATTCATCGAACACCTCCCAAAAACTTATCTGTGCTTCTTCCTGCTGTTCTTCGTTGGCATTCTTCATCCGCAGGTTGAATGCATCCTTTAGTTGTTGGGTAGTTGGCATGGTTTCCTGTACCTCAAACTCCTTGAACACATTTTGAATTTCGGCATAGTATTTCAGCAGATCGGCATTGATTTCAGATGCACTTTGCTTTAATTTGTTGGTACACCCGTTCTTTACTCGCTGCTTGTCGGAATCCCATTTGGCTACATCGATGCGGTAACCCGTTGTAAACTCAATGCGCTGGCTTGCGTATATGACGCGCATACGGATGGGGACATTCTCCACAATTGGCACACCGTTCTTTTTCCGGCTTTCCAATGCAAAAATGATGTTTCGTTTGATATTCATAATTGGGTGCGTTTGAAATTCTACACCCAAATATACACCCAATATTTGGAATAGCAAAAGATATTTCATACAGAACAAAATGTAGATGCCTAACGTAAGATATACTATCTTTCTTTTTCGATAAAAGTAGTGACAATAAAGTTGTCATAACTATAATAGTTATCGTACATATACTCATATATCTCCATCATTATGGGTTAAGATAGGGATACTGTCAAATGTTATCATGCTTTGCTAATGTCTTTTTTCTCTGTAATAGATGTGAAATGCCTATTGCTAAAAGTAAATACAAAACAAGAACTTGGTTCGCCAACCATACAAAAATGAAATTATCAATGTTGGGGGGAAGATATGCATCATTAGGCGAATATCTAACCCCATCCCAATATTCTTTTAATTCTTCTATTTTAAAATAGTAGGTGTAAGACCATATGTTAAAACATAATAAAATGATGGTTGAAATTACTCTCAAGGTTATTTTATGCAAAACAATATCCCAAATTACAAATAATAACAGTGCAATTATCAACAAGAATGCTTGTAAAAAAGGAGTGAAATTCATGCCTCCATTTGTATCTACTATACATATAGTCCATCTTAAAATACCTATTATTATTCCAAATAGGAGAAAATAGACCGTATGGTGTATCTTGTTTTTTATGCTCATTTTCCAGAATTGTTGTCAGCTTGGACGTTTGCATACTCTATCCGTATGCAATTCTCACTATTCTTTTCTTCTTTGTATGATGCTCCCTCTCTGTTTCTGAACGTTGTCCATGCAGCCGAAAGTAATATCATATAGCCACAAAGATAAAGAAAGAAATAAAAAAACCGACAGAGTAGTTGGTTCTATTTTATTAAAGTACTTTTAACGGGGATTTATTGCTGTCTTATGTTGCCTGCAACCAGCATTTTCAAGCTTTCGGCAGTGAATTGAGGCAGTGCAGGTTTCGTGGCGTGACAGTTTCTTTAGCGGCAATTCATTTTTATTCAACGCAGTAAAATGATATTTGTTATATATCTGTTTTAGCTTTGAATACGGGGAATGTTCTCTGTATTTCTGTTTCAAATCCAAACCAATAACCGCATTTTGTATTTTCATCGAGCGGAAGAAAGCAAAGTCGCAGATTACTTTTATATTCTCCATATATCACTTCCCATTTCTCAGGTGGAATCTGATGTTTGGTTTTTATTTTTTCTGCCGGAGTCTTTTTTAAGGACATGCCAGCTTCTATCCAAGCAATGCTTGCTTGGATTTTATATTCAGGATAGGCCAGCTTGCAATATTCATAAAGTATAAGCCCGCGTTTCTCCAAACTCATAGGCTGGTCTATCAGATTTACCTGTATCAGATATTTAAGGAAGTTATGTAGAAAATCTTTGTCATTTAATATTAACTCTCTGGTTAGTGTATGCCAGGCGGGAGTATTGTAGAAAGCATCTAACAGGCGAGACAGCCGGCGAGCGGTTTGCAGTTCTCCAACGCTGATTTCGTTGGTTTCCAAAACTTCGTAAGGAGGAAAGGGGGAATAGCGTATTCCAAGTTCTTCTGCCCGTCGACGCATTTCCGTACCTGGAAGCAATTTGAGTGATTCCAGCTGTATCTCTCCTGCATTGTATCCGGCAAGGGTATATACATCTTCAAATATTTCATAGAGGTGATAGAGGGGAAGTCCGGCAATGAGGTCGGCATGCGTTTCCATATTCGGGAGCGAGCATAGAAATTTCAGCCCTTTTAAGGCATCGGATAATTTTCCCATACGGTGGCTTTGCTCAAGAACAGGTTCGCGCAAACTTTGAATTCCCGCTTCGAGGTGAAGCAGACCTTGTGGCAATTGTTTCAATTCTTCTTTCAGTTCTTCGGAAAGAAGAGCTGGATGTATCTCTAAATGAAAATGTATATCGGGATATTCTAAAAACAGCTGAAGCAGTTCTTTTGCGCGATGCGTATTGTAGTTGAATGTACGGTCGAGTACACGTATGTTTTTGATACCGTGTTCGTGAATGGTTTGAAGCCGTTGGCGGATGTTTTCAATGGAGAGTGTACGTATAGGTTTTTCGCCGCCGCTGACGCAAAAGGCGCATGTGTTGAAACATCCGCGTGTGGTTTCAAGTTGCACAAACGGTTTGTCCCAATTGAAGAAACAGCTTTTTTCGGGTGGAATGAGTCTGGAAAAGTTTAAGACACGGGCTGTTCCATTGTCTCTGTATTGCTTGTCAGTGTCCAAATAGCATAGTCCGGCAATATCATTCCACAGTTCTGGTTGGTTCCAGCAAGTCAGCCATTGGGGAAAGACTTCCTCGCCTTCTCCTCTGAATACGCAGTCCACAAAAGGGTACTTGCGCAGAAATAACTCATTATTTCCGAGGAACTCCGGACCGCCTAATATGAGACATGCTTTGGGAAGTAATACTTTCAGCCTTGAAGTAATATGTAGCAACTGTTCGTGATTGAAAAGCCAGGTTGTTGCAGCTATGATGTCGGGCTTATGGCGGTAAGCTTCGTCTACAACGGTTCCTACATTCTCATTTATCGTGGCAGATACTATTGCCCATTCAATAGATGAGTCGTTTGCTATCTGTGCATGTAGCACAGGAAGTGCCAATGAAGAATGAGCGTAGGAACTATTTAGGTCTATCCAAAGAATTTTCATATCTGATTAAGTTTCGTCTTTGCAAAGATAGATGATTTTACTGTTAGGATAAATAAAAAAGTATATATTTGCGAACAGTTAGTAAATCCGAATAGGTTCAAATGCTATGAAAAAATTCCTTTATATCTGTTTCTTATTTTGGGTGAACAGCGTTTTTTTGATGGCCCAGGAAAAAAAAGAGAGCGGACAATCTTCACTTTATACGGATCAATATATTACAGATATATATATGAGTGAACCCGACCGTGCCTTGCAGTTGCTGGATGAAGCTGAAAAGAAGAAGGTAATGATGCCTGCGCGCATAAACGATTTGCGAAGTATGGTCTATCGTAATAGATATCAGTGCAAATTGGCTTTTCGTTATGCACGGAGAGCTTATGTTCAGGATTCCATTGCTGGTAATAGTCCTGAACATTTGCTTAAGATGACGATTGCATTGGCGGAGTTATCAAGCTTGTTGAGTGAATATGAGGTGAGTAACCGGTATGTTGTTGAAGGTATCAGGCAAGCGAGGGATATGGAGAATAAGCGGGCAGAGGCTAAACTGTTGTTCTGTATGGGAGAAAATAAGCGCTGGCTGTCTTTTAAAAAAGATGCTTACGAAACATTTGATGAAGCTATTCAACTTTTGAGGGATGCTGACGATGCATATGGTTTGCGTATGCTTTCTTATTTCAACGGGGTTAAAATGAGTTTTTTGATAGATGATGGATTAATAGATGATGCGTTGTCCGTTGGGCTATATCGACAGAAGCTGTTGGATAAAATGGAAGGCAAGGAAGGAATACAAGCTGCTTATTTGGACTTACAGAAGTCTTATCTGTATTCCAAACTGGCTTATTTGTATTATTGTTCGGGTGATAAGGAGAAAGCAGAGGAATGTTTTATAAAATATAAGTCTACTTTGGCAGCTTCAACTCCTGCCGGGAAATACGATGCTACTCCCTATTTGTTTGTGACAGGCCGGTATAGGGAAGTTTTAGATAATTGTCGCGAGCTGAAAGAAGTTTTTAGGAGAGAGGATACAATTAATTATCAGTATCGTGGCATTTTGTCTAAAGAGATAAAAGCTTATACCGGTTTGAAGGAATATGAAAAGGCAGTGAAGCTAAGTACTGTTTTCATTGCTTTGACTGACAGCATATATCAGCGTGAAAAAACAAATGCGGCACTGGAATTAGAAACCTTGTACGATGTTGATGAGAGAGAAGCCCACATTGCAGAACAAGCTTTAAAATTGAAGATACGGACAATTTCTCTGGCTTTTATTTTTTTTATAGTACTGCTGGTCTTGTTTTTTCTTTGGAAGGTTTGGCTGCAGAATCGTAATATCAAAGAAAAGAACAGGGCATTGGTGAAGTATGTAAATGAGGCGCTGTCAGAGCAAAAGAAGAAACAGCAATCGCCAGGTGAAGATGATAAGTCTATTCTGTATAATGATTTGGATACAGAATCTTCCGACATTGATAAAGAGTATGAAATCAATAAACAGGTCTTTCAGAAATTGGATTCTTTGATAAGGAGAGATGAATTGTATCTTTCTGCTGATTTGTCAAGAGAAGATTTAGTCAGAATGGCGCATATGAATAATACCCGTTTTGCTAAGATGATAAAAGAAAATACGGGTACTAATCTGAGTGGTTATATCAATGAGTTACGTTTGAATCATGCTATACATTTGTTGAAGGAACATCCTGAATATACTTTACGTGCTATAGCTGAGGCTTCCGGCATTAATAGTATGCCTACTTTTCATAGTCTGTTCAAGAATAAAACGGGAATGACACCTTCTGAATTTAAAAAGACCCAAATGGATATGAAACAATAAATTATTGTTATACAATATTATAAGACTTTTCTTTATAAACTTTAGGACATTTCTTTATAGCAAGAGCTTTTAAATTAAGATGCTTCATGCAGAAAAGCTTTTCTTTGCAGTATAAAAACATTGCTATGTATATATTCTGTTGGCTGATGCCATATAATATACGCCGAAGTAATGTATGGATATATTTTATGCAATAATAAACAGGAGTTGAATTTGAGTGCTACTGGCGCAGTATGTGAAATGCACGAGAACAATTTTCTACGTTCTTTGACTGATTTGAAGAGCCCGGCTCTTTTGCACAGGGGACTGGTTTGGGGTTATCAATATGCAAGTCTATTGTAAAGAGTGCGGGAATGGAATCATAAGCGTTGGTTCCTAATCGGTGTGGAAAGTCTGTTTTGAGTGATTCTATTCTGCTGTTTGCAACTTATTGAAGGGATACTAAAGAGTATCCTAAGTTCTGTTTATTCTGGGGTCCCGTAGGTCGTTGAGATTTGCGGGACTTTTTGGGGTCAGTCTGAAAAAAATCTGTAAGTATGTTAATTTTAGACTGTTAATTTATATAATCTAAAAATAAAGAATGGCATATCTCCGACTCCCCTAAACTGTGCTCTAAATGCTTTGATTTTAGCATTGAATGACTCTGCTGCGGCATTGGTTGCCCTCCTTTCAAAAAAATTGA
>PPYE01560589.1_pt1 | contig 11412 bp, 10 predicted proteins | sample 1559881 | NCBI WGS metagenome assembly PPYE01 (sample SAMN08240022, study PRJNA423297) | Human gut metagenome, whole genome shotgun sequencing project.
ATGCACGGGTATGTAGAAGCGGACCGGATATGATACGGGGTACGTATCAGTCCAGTCTAATCTCCGCCAGCGGAAAGTCCATCTTCTCTCCGCCTACATACAGGCTGGAGTGTACGACAGGATTGTCTGTATTTATTCCGTCCACCCAAAAATCAAACGATATGTTCCACGTACGCCCTGTACCTAAATCGAGCGTAAAACATTCATTCTTATACATCTTGGTCGGACCAAACTCACCGAATTTCAGGCAAGGTCCGCAGTCGTCTGTCATTCCCAGAGAAAGTCCGTTCCAAGCCGGTAAAAGCATACGTGTGGCTGGTACATCGGATTCCGGCTGTCCACCTCTTCCGGTTTCATCTGCCAACGGATAAACTTCTCCGGCATATTCTACCCGGATATCGTTTTCAAGAATATTTCCGGCAACACCAGCATCCAGCAGGTTCGTTCCTTCCTGACTGGTAACATGCAGCACAATATCGGAAACGTTAAAGTGTCTTAGCCTAAAAAAGGTTGACTGTTTTTTAAGTTAAACCTGAAGCCTGTTGACTTCTTTATCTTATCCCTATAGTTTGTTGCCATAATATTTGTATTCTCACCCTTTGCCTGACGGTTTATAGCAGCAGAGAACAGACCTACATAACCGAACAAGTCAGGATTATTGGCAGAAATATAAAGAGAATGGAATCCACCCATCGACAGTCCGGCAATCGCACGGTGATTCTTATCATTTATAGTACGATAATGACTTTCCACATACTTCATGATATCCGGAAAGGCCTTTTTCGAAAGAACCTTCCATCGTCTTCGGATTGGCAAACGAAGGCTTATACATACTGTTAGGATATTCACCCGGTACAGCTTCCTGAGCACCGTTTCCGTTAGGCATAACCACAATCATCGGTTCAGCTTTTCCTTGCGCTATCAGGTTGTCAAATATCTGAATGGCTCTACCCAGCTCACTCCAAGCATTTTCATCACCTCCCGCACCATGCAACAGGTATAATACCGGATATTGTTTATTGCTGTCTTCATAACCGGCAGGTGTGTAAACCGTCATGCGGCGACGTTCCATACCCAATGTTGGACTAGGATACCAGACCTTCGATACGGTTCCGTGAGGAACTTCACATACAAAATAGTTTTGAGACAATTCTCCATCGACCAGAAAATAATTGGTATACGTAGCAATATCACGAATCATATACACATTGCTGGGATCGAGCATACGCATGCCGTCAACATAAAAACAATAAGTATGGAGTTCGGGAGAAGGCATAGAGGTTGTATATGTCCAGACTCCATCTTGCCCCTTTACCATAGGTACTTGTTTAGGAGCTTCCATAACACCAAACGAACTCTGCCGTTTAACTTTTTCAAAAAATCGGCCTCAACCACTACTTCTTTGGCATTTGGAGCCAATAATTTAAAAGTTACTGCCTGGTTCTTCAACTCAGGAGAAACAATATCTCCCGTGTTTACAGCTACAGTTTCCTGAGCCCATGCGGAAAGAGAAATCAAACATCCTACCGCCAAACCTAAAAATGCTTTCATAACAAAATAATTTTATGCAAAAATAAAGAATATCATAACATCTGTTATTTACATTTTTGCTTATTTATTACAAAAATCCTTGAATATAAAGCTTTATATAATAAATAGACACTAGTGTCTCTTAATAATTGTAAATAGACTCGTTAATTGTTTGATTTACAATATTTGTTTTCAAAAAATGCTTGTCGCACATTTTATTTGGAAGAAGCAGAGAGGTTATCGGCATGTATACATTGAAAGTTGTAGAAAAGGTATGGAGATGATAGCTTCCTTGGAAAATTCCGGAAGAGAGATAGGGACAAAAGAAAAGGTACTGATTGGCAAATCATAGCAATCAGTACCTTTTTAAGATATTCAGACTATACTGAAATTCTGCCTTTTATTTGGCTTCGTTACGATAAACCAAGTTTCCATAACGTCCAGCTTTAGGAACGATTTGCATCTGTTCTAACGGCTTATACAAATTAAACGGAATTTCATTCAACGAACGAGTCTTTGTTTCGAAGTCAGGAGTTTTTCCCATAATATGACAATAAGCCCAATAGAATGCCAAGTTATATCCAAGTTCATCCCAATTACCGAAAGAATACGGGAAAACATTGTCTATATCATCATTATAACTTTGATTCTGGTTATTCAAGAGATAATCCGGTTCGAAACCATCAGCATAATCACTGAACCCTTTAGCGTTTTCTACCCAGAAGGTAATCGGAGCAAATTCAAAATAACGCGAACCATATTGCAAGGTTTGCACTTCCATACCCACATTCTTACCTTCGCTACGGCTACCATAAGTTCTTACGTCAAAGTCAATGCCCTTCAAACCATTGATAACCATTTCTGCAGCAGAAGCTGTATTTTCAGACATAATGATAAATACACGTTTCAAACCTAAATCCGGAGCCTGTCCTAAACCATCAGGACTTCCTTCTCCAAATGTCCAGGTTTCCTTACTGCCATCATTCATCTTTAATTTAGCAAACACCTTATCCTTATTGGCTGCACCAGCAATAGCGCTTGTCAGATAACGGCTCTGAGCCACAGCACCACCTACATTAAAGCGGAAGTCCAGAATCAGTTCATCAGGCTTGTTTTCAGCTAACCAGTTCACCACTTCTACCACTTGATCATGAGCTCCCAAATCAAAAGACTCCATAGCAACATAAGCCACTACCTTTTTTTCTCCTTCCAATGCGAGTTCAAACGTGGAAGCATAAAGAATCGGATTGTACAGATAAACTGCTGCAGATACGGTAGCAGACATAGCCTTCATGTCATATTTACCCGTATTGGGATTAGACACAAAACGATAGAAATCCAATTTATAGGCAGAAGAACTCGGACTATAGAACAATTCATCCCGATATGCCAAATAATTGCTGGTACGCAAAGCAGTACCGTTTACCCGGTAGATAATGTCACCGCGCTGCATGCCTGCTTCAGCAGCAGGAGAACCGACATATACATACCCCAAAGCCAAGCCTACTTCATCACCCGTTTCTCTTAATGCAGAAGCGAATGAAGGACCTAAGCCTAAACCACCTTGCTGACTGGCACGAGTACCTGCATTTATTTCAGAAATATTAGAATAGATGTAACGTTGACCCCGTAGAGAGCTATAATCACGATAAATACCTCCATCTTCAATGTTTACATCACCTAGTTTAGTCAAATTCTTAAAAAGAAATTCATCAAAAGGAACTTCCATTTCAAGATTAGACAAAGCTGCATATTCTGTGCTCCACAGATACTTTTCCTTCAGAATCTTATCCATTTCCGCATTCAAATATTTGCTGACAGCTGATGTTGTATTACCATTAGATTCCTGCTCGAAATCTGCTACAGCAACCTTTTTATAACCATCTACCGTTACATAGAGAGTAGCTGTGCGCTTAGCACCTGCCTGATTCTTGGCAAACTTCAGCATCACTGCCCCCTTACCAGCCTTATCACTACCTGTTTTTTCGAGAATAGAAACCCAGTTTTCTTCTGATTCTACCTCTGCAGTCCACTTAGCAGGAGACTGAAAAGTAATCGTTACTGTTTCACCGAAATAAGAAACTTTTTTTCCACTTAACGGATTATTCACATTCGTCACCGGACTTTTATCATCCGGTTTTTCAATCGGTGTAATGCTGTCGTCATCATCCGAGCAGCTACCCAATGTCAAAGCACCCAAGGCAAAAAGGCTTAGGAACAGCCAAGGTTTCAAAAAGTTGTTAATCATGTCTGATTAATACTAGATTAAATGATAAAAATCCACAGAGTCACGAAAACCTCAGTTCTGTAACCCTGTGGATAAGTTATTTAAGATTATTTTCTATAAAGACCATAATTGTTCATATTCAGGAAGACAATCTTATTATTGTCTAATACCTTGCGAACATTTACATTTTTCAATGTAGCAGCCGGAACGAATTCAGCAGCACCTTCAGCCTGACGAATTAACTTCGCAGCCTTGGTAGCTCCCTTAGGAGACTTGCCAAAATCAGCCAGTGTCATCACTTTACCATCTTTCAAGATAGCATATGCCAATGCACTCTGCTTCTCATCCTTACCGTAAGCCAAGCCTAAAGATAACTGTACTCCCTCTTTAAACTCAACCTGTTCTGCCATTTTACCACTGGATGCATCCAAGCCATAAGTTACAGTACAGTAGGTAAAGGCATCAATCATTTGTTCATAAGTTGTTTTAGGATCACTCAATTTATCCAGCAACGCTTCAGTATATTGCTCATTGATTGTAGCGTACTTCAAGCTAAAAGCATCTGTAGTAGTCCATTTTACATCATAGTAACCATCCTGAACCTTAGCTTCAATTTTCACTTGAGGATTATCACCCATAGGAGCAGCCAGAGTTTTGAAAGTAACAAACTTCACATCACCCAGCACACCGCTCCAGTCTTCTGCCATGTAAGCAATCTTATATTCATTACCTGGTTCCAGATTAGTATCCACAGATGCTGAGATACCTCCAGCTTCTGCATACCAAGTATTGACAAAGCTTGATTCTGTAAACGGTTCACGAGCAAAGAACAAATTTATAAAGTCTTCACGAGGATCGCCTTCCATCGGAAGCATGGCACCTGTAAAGTTCGGAGCAATGTATTGGAAACGGATATTAGCCAATGTTTCTTCATTAAAACGGAAAGTCAACTTAGCTTGATTACGTTCAATATCTGTTACTTCGAGAGTCAAATCATTAGCCTTACAAGCTGACGGATTATCTTCTACCGGATTTTTAGTAGAAAATGGTTCAGAGAATTTCAGTTCTGTAAGCTGATCATAGAAATTACGGCCAACATATACAGCCATATATTCAGTACCAGGATCTAAGTCAGCCAAGAAATCGCCACCTGTATATTCTTTACCAGTAGCCTTGCCTGCTGCTTCATCAAAAGCAAAATTCTTATTGGCAATACCCCAACCTCCATCGCGCAATTGTACGGCATATTCCAAACGGGTAGCCTCATCTGCATTTTTCAGATTTTCAGCATCGCTCTTCGGTATAATGTTGAAGAAAAGAGCAGCACAAGCCTTGCTCAGCTTAGCATTCATGAAAGCTTGAGTGGAAGAAAGTTTTTGAGGATTTACTTCAAGATTACATTCTGCCACTTCTGCTGTTTCCGGAATAGCCTTCAAACTGAAATCCTGACGCTGGAATGTCTTGGCAGGAGTTTTGTTAGCATCCAGACCAATAGCCGTAGCTGTAATCATAAAATTAGCATTGGCTGTTTGTCCGAAATTCTGAGTATAAGTACCCGGATCGTTAGACGGAGTAGCTTCGTACACAGCCTGACGCATGAATTCACCATACATGGCTTCACCACAAAGATCAATATACTCCTGAATCTGAGTCTTATCTGAAGCAAAATAATAATAGTAGTGACAATCATCATTAGGATAGTGTGTTACAGAGAAACCTCTATAAGTAGCATTGACGTCGATATTTACTTTCGGATCACCAACCAATGGCTTAGAAGCTGTCTTTACATACACCATATTAATGCCGGCCGGCTCCATACCATCCTTGTCAAAGCAAGGCACAGCAGTGATGATATAAGAAGCATTCGCCACCAACTTAGCCTGAGCAAACTGAGAGTTACCCCAATCCAATTCCAATTCAGCATAGTCGGGATCATCTGCATTCATAATATAACCACCGGAACCTGTTGTATTAGTCATATAAGAGATAATCTTATCATCAATTTCATCAGCAGTCTTGCCTACCATTTTGTCGTTAAGCAACTGGTTGTAAAGCACACTCAACGGGAACACATCAAAACGGTAAGACTGAATTTCATCACCCGGACGCAATGTGAAGATCACGTTATCTTCTGTTACAGTAGAAGCCTTGATAGATACGCCACTGGTACCTCCGTCTACTTCCTTATCGCTCCAGCGAATAGGCAGTTGAGCTACCACTGGATTATACTCCTGTTCCGGTTGTTCTGGTTTCGGTTCTTCGCCTGTACCCGGATCTACATTTTCAGCAGTCGTATCATCATCGTCAGAGCACGATGTTGTAAGGCATCCGGCAGCAAATAAGAAACTTGCTGCGAACATCATGTTTAAAAATAACTTTTTCATAAACCTTTTTTTTTTAGTAATAAATATTATTCTGTAACATACCAATAGTCAGTATCTCCATTCTTCAACTTGCAAACAGCCATGTTATTCACATATCCCTGCTCATCAATAGCCAAAGCATAAATTTCAGTATCATCCAGTTTCCAGGACGAATCAATCTCTAAGGTATATTCCTTAGCAACTTCTTTACCAGCCTCTATAGTACCTAGTTTATCTCCCTTATAGCTGGCTGACAACAGACGACGGGTTACATGACGATGCAAATAGTTATCTACATATTTACCGCCTTTATTCTGTTTGCTACGAATATTGTCTTCCACAACATAGATAGCCAATCTGTATTCAGCTGTTTTTTCAGACTGCAGACGCACTGTTATTTTTGCCTGAGAATTATCCAACTGTGACTTCACAGCTACTCCGCAATGAGGCAAATACTTATTGAGAGATTCATCCAGACTCGTTCTGAAGAGCGGACGTTCACCATTCAAGCTTCCCTTTACACGAAGATCTACTACAAAAGCCGGAAAACCTAACGGTCCGTTGCCCAGTTCGTTGTTGATTTCATCAGTCACATCCAAATGGAACGGATCACTGTCGCCTCCTTTAGAATGCATACCCATTACATGCACTACATCCTTATAAGTAGACATATTAACGATGGTATTAAGAAATACAAAGCCATCAGGACACATAGAACACCATGTACCGGTCAAATCCATTACACATACCTGGCGCACAAAGCGAGACGTATTGCCAGAGGGTTCATCTGCTTGCACCGTAATAGTAACCTTAGACGATTTTACCCCCTCATAAGAGGCTTGAAAAGTAAAATCACCCACTTGGGTAGCAGTAAATGAAGATGCATCCAGCACTTTTCCATTGGTAAGGCAGCTGATTTCTGCCTTCTCTGTCACACTTTCTCCAGAGAAAGTTACCGTAAATTCTACGGTTTCACCGACCTTTACTTGAGTTTTATCCGGCTGCAAAACCAAGTTGGCTACTCCTAGTTCTTCCTCTGTATAACCTTCACAGGAGATGTTCACCAAGAGAGTCAAGGCTAACAGCCAATATATCATCTGTTTCATATACATCTTTTCTTTTATTTAAGATAATCAGCAGATTCACCCAACTTACATTCGTTGCAGTTCGTTACATAATAAGTGCTTCCTCCATCATTTGAAGCCATTACAGCCACTACTACACGCATATTTTTAGATACCCAATCTTTACCCAGCGTAGCTGTACGTTCCGCTGTATATTCCTGTCCGGATACTAAGGCATTTCCCTTATTCAGACGTTCACCGAACAAGTTATTAGCCAACACGGCACGCACTACATTATTATGCGTATAAAGACCGTCAGCACCTGCTTGGAAATGTTTAGTAATACCATCTTCTACCAAATAAATCAAGTATCGGTATTTAGCCTCTGTTTCAGAAATTACTCTAGCAGTAACCGTTACCTGATCACCTTCCAGTTTAGATCGAATGGCAACCCCACACATGGTCGGATAGCTAGTCATTTCCTTTTTCATGGCAGCTTCAATCTTGTACTGTTCACTTACAATCTGATTGCCATGACCATTCAAATAGAAAGCAGGCAGACCACCATCACCTTCATACAATTCCTGCATTTTATTATATAATTTGTCGGCCCATTCTATATACATCGGATCTTGACCATTCAGATGTTTGTGGAAAGATACCACAACTAATCTATTCGGCAGGCTAGCCTGAATATTTTCCAGCGATTGACTGAGTTTCGGGCAGAATGTACAGCCCACAGAAGTAAACTGAACTCCTAACATCTTCTGATAGAAATTACCTTTCTGACCAGATTCTACAGCCACCACCTGACACTCATTCTGGCTAATGAATTCCTTGCCAAAATAATAAGAAGCCTTAAAAGAATAAGTACCAGGTACAGTAGTACTGAACACATTCACGCCGCGTTTCATCTGTTCTTCTTCTCCATTAAAGGTACGCAGCAGGCGTGCTTTAGCTGTTACATCTTCTGAACCATACATCACCTTGAAAGTCACTTCTTCGGCTCCATTGGCTGTAATTTGCTCTTTATTTGCAATCAACTTCAACACCTTATCCTGACCTTCTGGTTCTTCCGGTCTTACTACCTCATCATTATTGTAGAGATAATCCACACTAGCACCCAAAGCACACTCATTGGCATTATCCACCAACGGACTCATCTTATTAACATCACGCAGTGCTATAACTGCAACTCTCATATTCCCCTTTTCCGAGAAATCTCCCTGGATACTAAACGTTACCGAATGCTCCTTACCTGCTTCAAGTGTAAAGCGTGTTGCACTTCCCTTCATAGACAAGAAGTTAGGAGAAATCCATTTCACAATATGACTATACATTCCATCCGAAGCCGTACCAGCCGGATAATATTGGTTGTCAAGCAGTAAAGCACATGCTAAATCAAAATCACCGCTCTTGCTAGCTTTCAGTGTAGCTTTCACTTCTGCTTGCGTAGAAGATACCACAGTAGATTCAATCTTCACACCACAAGTTGCAGGATTATCAATCCGCTGCTGCATCACCTCATCTTCAATCACAGATACTGCACGATTACCAGAGAGTTTATCCAGATTATAAACTAATGATGGATAACCTTGTCCACTAAATGCCTGCAACAAAGTACTGCCTAAATCTAAAGAACCAACTTTCAGAGCAAACGGATCTTCTCCCCCACCTGCACTATGACAGGCCAACTCTAAAATATGATTTTTAGTATCATCAGACAAAGCTGAAAGAGCTGTATTCATTTGAGGACAAAAACCACACCAAGTACCCGTAAGTTTATAAATCACTACCTTACGACTGAACTCTTCATATTTCTTACGGTTCTGTACCTTGATCACTACCGTGTTTTTAGACTGCTGACCTTTGTACTTAGCATAAAACTCATATTCGCCATTTATAATGGCTGAGAATGAAACCGACTTACGAGGCAGTGCCTTACCAGTAGCCTTATTATAAAAATAGACATTACGAATCTCAGCATCGGTTGTCAATTCGCGGCCATCAGCATCCACTAACGAAAAGACCGCCTTATCCTTACCATCTGCCTCAATCACATCCTTATCAACAGAAATAGTCAGTCCCGGCTGAGATGGATCATCACCCCCCGAGGGGTCATCTGTGATATCCTCCAAATATCCCTTACAAGAAGCCAATACGGCAATCATTAGGGCAGAAAGAGCATATTTAAAAAAATTCATAAGCATTAATATTTTGTATTATCCCCCTATAATAAATTAGAAAGAAGTAGTGATAGACAAGTTAGCACCTGTATAAGCCGGGATTGTACGGCACACACCACCAGAACAGATATAACCTGCTTTGAAACGGCCATAGCTCAAAGCTACGCGTGTACGACTCTTGGCATAGCTTACACCTGCATTATAATAATGAATCTTGGTAGAACCATGGTTATACATATCACTGCCATAGATACTCCACTTCGGAGCAAAGTTGATTTCAAGCAATGCAGCCATCCAATCTTTTTCTTCTTCATGGGTCAGCAAATACTGCAACTCCATACGAGCTGACAGTTTCGGAGTAAACTTATATTGCATATCAGTTACAAAGATATTCTGCACCATGGTATTCTTATTAGCACCATAGCTAGTACTCTTTTCCTGAGCAGAATAGAGGAAGAGCATTTTGAAATCGCGTGACCATTGCTTTTCAATATCAATACTAAAATCACGGAACAGCATTTGATCTGCTTTTAAACTCTTTTCCTCATCCAATGTATAATAAGTAGAAAAGTTTGCATGCACTTTCATACCTCTCTTACCGCCAATAGCCGTACCGCGCTTAAAATTGTAATACACATCCAATTGAGCACCCATTTCACCACTACTGATGTGGTTACCAGACAACCAACTGGTCATAGAAGTATAAGGGTGCAAAGTAGTCAGCATATAAGTGTACTGCGTACACATAGCCGGTACATAATTAATCAGGTTGGAAGTAGAACCGTTTCCGTAAAGAATCTTATTGTCCATCCATTCCAAACGGCGACCTGTAAGATTGATACCCAAACCATTACGATTATATCCCAATTCCAACAACTGAGCATTACCACGTTTCTTCAAGAAGAAATTTTCTTCTTGTTCACTGCTGCCATAGCGAGGATTTTCATAAAATTTATTACCAGCATCTACATATTCAGCCTTCATAGAAAAACCGGAACGCTCCAAGTTGATACGACCGGAAAAACCGTTATTATAAGATTTTCCACCTTCTTCTTCCAAATCTACCGGTATTTCCTTAAACGTACGGTTCAAAGCCGAAGCCTCTAAACTTAAAGATGTCTTTTGCCACTTCAGCAAATTAGATAAAGAAAAACTGATATCTGCTCCTCTCACCTGTGTATCAGAATATTCCATACCAAAGCGAGGCATACCCCAAATAGCTTTTACACTCACTAAGTCTTTATAATTATAAGTGAAGCGAGCACCCATAATAGCATTATTAAGACCTAAAGCACGATCTTCCCAAGCGCGGAACAACAAACCACTACCAAACTGCTCATAGAAAGAACCTGCTGTAATAGAGAAGTCATCATCTGTCCATGATACATAATAATTAGTCAGTTTGGCCTTTTCTAATTCATTAGGATAGCCTACCAATGCCGGCGCATACGCTTCAAGCTGTACGCCGATAGCAAATTTACTCTTGTAATAGTCCAGTTTCAGATAGTTATTGGAACCAAAGTGACCATCAGGAACCGTGGCATTTGTCTTGCCATCATTAGCATAATAATTCGTATTCGTTTCAAAACTACCTGTAAGGTATCCCTTATCTATATCTTGCGCTAAAGACGCAGTGGAGATGCCGGCTGCAAAAAGAGTCAGCAAAGAAATTTTACGTAACATTAAAAAAGGTATTTAAGTGAAGGACTAAAATTTCAATTTCTTGATTGTTTCAAGCAATTCCTGTTCACTACCTGGAGTATAACCAGTGTGAGAGTAGATTATCTTACCATTACCATCAAGTACATAAACCTGTGGAGTTAAGGTTACATTCATAGCTCTCATCAATTCTTGTTTTTTATCATACAATACTGTAAAATCGCTCCAACCATGACCTTGAACTAAAGAGTGGGCTTTTGCCGTAAAACGATTATCATCTACAGAGACTGCAACAACTTTGAAATTATAATCCGCAAATCGAAATGTTCGCGCGTTTCAAAACGAAAAGTTCATTTCACAAAACGAAGCGTATAATTTAAAGC
>PPYE01171291.1_pt1 | contig 11408 bp, 7 predicted proteins | sample 1559881 | NCBI WGS metagenome assembly PPYE01 (sample SAMN08240022, study PRJNA423297) | Human gut metagenome, whole genome shotgun sequencing project.
ATCTATCTCCTCTAAATTACAGCTATAAGGTTTCCTCATCCGCCTCGCACATGCGATACCCTACGCCCAGTTCATTTACAATATAATTTTTTTCTCCCGGTCTGGCTCCCAGCTTCTTACGGATATTTACCATATTGACCTGCAGTTTTTTGATGCTGCCCTCATCGTTATACCCCCAGATCTCTTTGATAATGGCTGAGTATGTCATAACCTTTCCCGCATGTTCCGACAATGCTGCAATGATATTGTACTCTGTCTGTGTCAGCTTCACTTCTTTTTTATGCAAGAAAACTCTTCTTGCATCGTAATCAATGGTCAGACCGGAGGCCTTAAATTTTCCACCCGGAAACATTCCGTTTTGCATGCGATGTGTTGTCATGCGAAGCGTAGAACGTATCCGCGCAAGAAATTCATTGGAGCCAAATGGTTTTGTAACATAATCATTGGCTCCCATATCCAAAGCCTCCACTTTATCTTTTTCATCTGACCTGGCAGAAAGCACAATCACCGGCGTCAGGGAATCTTTCCGTAACCGCTTTAAAAAAGTCATTCCGTCCTGATCCGGAAGTCCCAGATCTAAAACAACGAGATCCGGTCTGTGAGAAGCATACATCATCATTCCGTCTTCGCAGGAATATGCCGATAATGTCTGATATCCGTTTGCCTCCAGAAGTGTAGCCACCAGATTGTTAATATGTTCATCATCCTCAATAATTAAAATCTTATATTTATTTCCGTTCATGCCTGTTCCTTCTCCTCCATATCCAGATAAAACCGGAAAAGTGCACCTCCATTTTTCTTATTTTCTGCCTTGATCTTTCCACCGTGCGCTTTGATAATTGTTGCGCACACTGCCAGTCCTATTCCTGCATTGCTCCGTTTGCAATCGGAAGATACCTCATACGCCTCATGACTCCCGTAAAAAACGGATTTTAATTTTTCTTCCGGAATTCCACATCCATCATCCTGTACTTCAAATACGGCTTTGTCCGCCACAAGAAATACCTTCAGTCCCAGGTGCACCATTCCCTTTGCATGCTGCACCGCGTTTTCTAAAATATTGATCAACACCTGCTGGATCAGGATGGCATCCATGGGAATTACCACAAATTCATCTGGAATATCAATTTCAACCTCCTGATCCGGATATCTTTTATGAAACTTTAAAATCACCGAATCAATCAGCTCATCCAAAACCGTAGGTGTCTTAATGATTTTTACTTTTCCACTGTCAAGTTTTGTGATCGAAAGCAGGTTCTCAACCATCCGGAAAAGCCACTGTGCATCCTGCTGGATGTCCTGCAGCATCTTTGTCCGCTGTTCCTTCGTAAAATCATTATCCGGATCAAGCAGCGCCGAGCTGGAGCCATAGATCGTGGTAAGCGGAGTCCGAAGATCATGGGAAACCGCACGGAATATGTCTGCACGGATTTTTTCTTTTTCTCTCTCTGCTTCGAGAATTTTATTATACTTTATTTTGGTGGTAAACCCACAGGTAATCAAAGCCATCAGTATAATGATCACTGCCGATGCCATATTCTCCGGTATGGAAAAATTAAAGTGAAAAAATGGAAATGTGAAAGCAAAATTCACTTCAAGAACGCTGAGAATTGCAGCTGCCACACCATACAGATACCCCGGTGTGATCACAGAAGTCAGAAAGACTCCAAAAATAGATACTGCCGGGATCAGCGCATTTTCCACAGTACTGTTTTGTATCCACAAACAGACCATAAAACACACCAGCTGAATCCCGACGGTAATGGCTATATCTCTTATGATATACAATGTTTTTTTCATCCGAATCTTCTTTCTCCTTATCTCTTGCATCCATATGTTTCATTATAGCATAATGGCGGTTAAGATTCGAATAAAAAATGTATTTTTCTAAGAAAGCGTATTCAGTTCCTCCATCCACAATGTTGCACACGCATCACTCGGCATACGCAGATCTCCTCTCGGGGAAACAGCAACAGATCCGACTTTCGGGCCGTCCGGAAGGCAGGAACGTTTAAACTGCTGCGCAAAAAATCTGCGGCAGAACGTTTTCAGCCATTTTAAAATAAATGCAGCTTCATAGGTTCCAGCAAATGCGATTTTTGCCAGACGATAAATTTTTGCAGGGGAAAATCCCTGACGCAACATATAATACAGGAAGAAATCATGCAGTTCATACGGACCTACCAGATCCTCGGTCTTCTGTGAAATTTTTCCGTCTTCCGGCGGCAAAAGCTCCGGAGAAACAGGTGTATCCAATACATCATACAGTGTATCGGAAAGCTGCTTGTCCTCACAGGTATCCGCATAATAACGCACCAGATGCCGGACCAGTGTCTTTGGCACAGAAGCATTCACGGCATACATGGACATATGATCTCCGTTGTACGTTGCCCACCCCAGTGCAAGTTCCGACAGATCTCCGGTTCCGATCACAAGCGCATTTTTTTTGTTCGCAATGTCCATCAGAATCTGCGTGCGTTCCCGCGCCTGGGAATTTTCATATGTCACATCATGCACCGAAGGGTCCTGTCCGATATCCGAAAAATGCACATTTACCGCCTGACAGATATCCACTTCCACAAATTCTGCCCCAAGGCTTTGAATCAGTTTGACAGCATTGTCATATGTGCGGTCGGTTGTCCCGAATCCCGGCATGGTGACGGCCGTAATTCCCTTATGATCCCGCCCGCACAGATCAAAGGCACGCACGGTCACCAGCAGTGCCAGCGTCGAATCCAGTCCTCCGGAAATACCTACCACAGCATTGGCTCCGGTATGTTCCAGACGTTTTTTTAGTCCCATTGCCTGAATCATCAGAATTTCATCACAACGCTTTTCCCTGTTCTGTCTGTCTGTTGGCACAAACGGTGCCGGATCAATAAACCGCGTCAGTTTTGTTTCTTCTATTTTTAAAGAGAACAGAATCTCGGTATGTGTCTGATCCTCAGTGACAAAAGTTGTCATTCTGCGGCGCTGTGCACAGAGACGTTCCACATCAATCTCCGAATACAGGATGCCATGTCCAAAACGCTTGGATTCCGCAAGAATCTGTCCGTTTTCCGCAATGATGTTGTGCCCGGAGAACACCAGATCCTGTGTAGACTCTCCCTCTCCCGCTGACGCATAAATATATGCCGCAAGAAGACGTGCAGACTGGCCACTTACCAGTTCCCTGCGGTAACTGTCTTTGCCGGTCAGTTCATTCGAAGCCGACAAATTCACCAGAACAGACGCCCCCGCCAGTGCATGGGAGATACTCGGCGGATTCGGTGTCCACAGATCCTCACACAGTTCCACACCGATTCTGAGTTTCGGCATCTGCTCACAGACAAAAAGCAGATCCCGGTCCGCAGGAACACAGCTTCCGTCCGGCAGAACCACCTCTGTCGCAAGCTCTGCTCCGGATACGAAATGTCTCGCCTCATAAAATTCATTGTAATTCGGCAGATAACTCTTCGGTACAAGTCCAAGCACTTCTCCATGGGAAAACACTGCCGCCACATTGTATAATTTTCCAAGGATTTCAAAGGGAAGTCCCACGAAAAAAATGGCGTCCAGTGAAGCACTCTCTTTTACTAATTTCATCAGCGCATCCTTTGCGCCCTGCAGCAGACGTTCCTGCAAAAACAGATCCTGACAGGTATATCCAGTTAGGCACAACTCTGGAAAAACTACAATCTTTGCCCCCTGACGGGTACTTTCTTTCATCATATCCAGAATCAGTTCTGTATTGTATTTTGTATCTGCCACTTTAATTTTCGGTGTGACTGCAGCTGCTTTTACAAATCCCTGTCTCACTTTCTCAACTCCTTTAATTCCTCTACGGAAAATTCACATGCCTTGTTACAGAACTGGCACTTTACCTCGATGCTCTCCCCATCATTGATGATGTCATCAAGATCTTTTTTGCTGAGCGTCGAAAGTGCGCGGGATACCCGCTCCTTGGAACAGTCACAGACAAATGCTGCCGGAATTTTGTCGGTGATTTCCAACCCGAAATCTCCGAGAATTTCTTCGAGAATTCCTTCCGGTGTCAGTCCTCGCTCCAGCATCATAGTCACAGAATCGATCTCTGCAATACGCTTTTCCAGTTTTTCAATGATCTCGTCACTCGTAAACGGCATAAGCTGAATAATAAATCCGCCGGCCTGACGCACCGTGTTGTTTTTGTTCATCAGCACGCCCAATCCTACCGCAGACGGAATCTGCTCGGAAGTTGCAAAATAATAGGTTAAATCTTCTGCAATCTCTCCTGTCTGCAGCTGACACTGTCCCACATATGGCTCTTTCAATCCCATATCTTTGATGACGCTCAAAATACCGAGATCCAGCGCGCCCCCTACATTTAAATGTCCGTCTTTGTTTGGCGGAAGTTCCACAATCGGATTATTGACAAATCCCTTGACATGTCCATTGGCGTCCGCAGTAACGGTAAGTCCCCTGGCCGGACCGCTGCACTGAATCTGCAGGGTCAGAAGATCCTTTTCCCCTTTTAACATTGTTCCCATCATCGCACCGCCGGACAACAGACGTCCCAAGGCTGCCGTCATGATCGGGGACGTATTGTGATCCTGTCTGGCGGTCTCCACCAGATCCCTCGATGTAATTGCAAATGCCCGGATTGCGGCACCTGCTGCGGTTGCTCTAACAATATAATCTGCCATGTATCATTTCTCCTTTATTCTTTTCTTGTAACAAATGTGATACGCTCACTGTCGGCTTTGACCCCGGCGTCGGTGTAATCATCATACATTCCTTCACAGACCAGTCCCGCCTGCTGCAGAAAGTCCACTATCTGTTCCACCTTATAATTTCTCTGATAGTGTGTTTCCGCATATCGGCGGTACAGCTCTCCCGCTTCCGGGATAAACAGTGTCAGGTCATATTCATTGATTCTGGTCTCTTCGTCATAATAATTTTCCCAGATAAAACTTCCTTCCTGCCTGCTCTCCGCAAATGTGTGATCTCCAAGAAGCTGTTCGTATTTATAGGCGGTATTCAAATCAAAGATAAATACTCCACCGCTTTCCAGACAGGCGGCAACCCGCCGGAATGCATCGGAAAGTTCCTGTGGCTCAAGCACATAATTGACACAGTCACAGGTACAGCAGACTGCCCGCACACATCCATCCAGTTCGAGTGTCTGCATCTCCTGCAGCAGATAAAGAATCGGCGGATCTGTCTGCTTTTCCATGGCTTTCTGCAGCATATCCACAGAAACATCCACACCGGTCATATCATACCCACAGGCTGCCAGTCTCCGGGTCAGTTCTCCGGTTCCGCATCCCAGATCCAGCACCGGTCCGTCTGCAATTCCATGCTTTTTTAATGTCTCACAAATATATGCACACCATTCATCATAGGGCACATTATCCATAAACAGGTCGTAAACCTGCGCAAAACTCGTATACGCGTCCATTCTTTTCCTCCTGCTTTGTATCATAGTTTAGCAAGTTTTTATGGCAAAAGCAAGGTTGATTATTCTTCCCGAAACCTTTATACTGAATGCATAAGTTGAAATACAGAAAGGATTTTCCATGCCTGACAACTACGAACATTATATTTCCAAAAATATTCAGGCCTTCTATCGCAGAAGACTTTTTTCTCCAATGATATATCTGGTTTTGCTTGCAGTTCTCTGGATCGTATTTCCACTGGGTGCCATGCTGCGGCCTGCACAGCTTTCCGGCAATACCAAAATTGCGGATGCATACAAGGACCATCACCGTTATGTGCGTATGACCTTCACGGATCTGAAATTCAGCGGATATACCTGTGAAACCTATGGACAGACCCGCGGATATTATTATTACACCACACAGAAAAATAATTGCAGCATCATTCTCCTTACCCCGCATACATGTGAGGAAGGACTCCCTACGATCGACCGTCTGACCGTCACCGGCCGGATCGTCAAAGGAAAAGAATCTTATCTGGCACTTTTGTCCCAGCTTTCCTCTGACCTGAACTGGACCGAAACCGGTATCCGCAATCAGCTGTCTTCGTATTATTTCAGTGAGCCTGACTATCATTTAACCACGACGCGCATTTTATTCTTCGCGTATTTCGGTTCCATGATTTATACCGTCCTGTATCTTCTGATCTGTATGGTCTATATCCGGTTCCCGGTGCTTTCCCCACCGTGCCAGAACCTGATCGTCTTCGGACATCCGGGTCAGATTCTCGCCGAGGCCGAGGAAGAACTTGCAACACTTCCACAGCTGGCAACGGAGGATATGTTTATTACCGAACATTATTTTATCATGACATCACCATATGGAAATGCCATTGTACCTATTCAGGAGATTCTGTGGATCTATAAACATTCGACGCTCCACAAAATGCTCTGGTATCATTTCAGCATCTCTTATACCATGCATATTACCGCAAACAAACATATGTATGTAAACTGTCCGAAAAATACCAAATCCGATATTGACGGTATTATGGATTACCTGGCAGAAGCCAATCACAACATTCTGGTAGGTTTCAATGAAGAAAACCGCCTGAAAGTCCAGGCGGTTCAGGGAAAACCTTTCCATATTGAAAAATTTTATGCGTTATTGCGCCGCCGCGTCTAAAACATACAGGCTTTGCTTCCGATTTCATAATCCAGATTTTCATAGGCTTCCCTTACCACGGGAAGCCTTTCTTTTTCTTCCGGCGGTAATTCATGTTCAGAAAGTATCTTTATATTCTCCTCAATCTGTGCAATATCATAGGTATCAAATCCATACTTTAACCTTTTCCAGCACAGCCGGCGCTGCTCTCCATCCATCATGGGAAACTTTTCCTGCCGAAGTATGTGACCGCTTTCCTGTGAATCTTTTGTCTCCTGTTTTACTTCTTTCACAGTCCCCTGCAGCTGCTCTAAGAAGATATGCAGATTCCGGTTTATAAAGGCACGGTTTTCGGTCTTTGCCGCCATCTCCATAATTTCTGCCTGCTGGGCAATCTCCTCTTTTCCAATCTGGCGGCTGATACCTTTGATTCCATGAACTTTTGTCTGAAACATATGCAGATCCCTCTGGACATATTCCGGAAGTTTCGGAAGTAAACTCTCCACCTCTTTCCAATAAGATTCCAGCGTACGGATATCCGCAGCGTTCCTCTGCCCTGTAGCTTTCGCCTTCTTTGACGCATCGACCGGATTCGGAAGTTCCCTGTATCTGACCGGAATTCCGGTTTCTAAAACCTGCCTCATCCGCTGCAGCCGGATCGGTTTCGGCATAAAATCGGTAAATCCATGCCGGATGGAACGGCTTCTGACTTCATCAGAAATATCCGCTGTCATAAGAACAAGCGGTGCATGACTGTATCTTTGTATCTGATCCGCCGTCTCAAATCCGGACATTCCCGGCATCATCTGATCCAGAATAATCATCTGGTATTCCCGTTCTTTTACCATCTGTACAGCTTCTTCTCCTGACACCGCCAGATCCAGTATAAACTTCCATGGAGCCGCAAGTTCCTGAAAAATCACCCTGTTTGCTTCCATATCATCCACCAGAAGGACACGTGCCCGCGGATAAACCCAGTTCGGCTGTATTTCTTCAACCTGCGGATCACTCTGTTCTTTTAAAATTTCCTGTCCGATGTTTCCCGGCTCTGATATCTCAGTCGGAACCTGTTTCTGATAAAATCCAAAAGATACGCGTGTCCCTTTTCCCGGATCACTCTCTGCTCTTACCCAGCCATGCATCATTTCTACGAGCTGTCTGACAATTGACAGACCCAGGCCAAAGCCCTCTACCCCCATATCCTCGGAAAACGAGACATATTCCGCAAATACCTGTGCAAGTTTTTCCTTTGTCATTCCCACACCGGTATCTTCCACACAGCCGTCAAACCATACCTGTCCTTCTTCCATTTTACAGTGAAGCGACAGCGTGATCGTTCCCTGTTCCGTAAACTTGCAGGCATTCGATAAAATATTCTGAAAAATCTGTGCCACACGTAAATAGTCCCCACTTACCTGCTCCGGAAACCGGTCCAGAAACCTCACGGTAAATACGATATCTTTTTCCCGGATATTCAGCAGACAAAGACGGGCCTGTTCCTCTATCATTTCATAAAAATTGTATGTTTTGTCTTTGAGCGTCAACATTCCTGCTTCCAGCTTCGAATATGCAAGGATCGTATCCACCTGTTCAAGCAGATTATTTCCCGCGACACGGATATATTCAAGAATGTTTTTGCTCTCATCCGGAAGATTCTGCCTTTTTAAAATATCCGAACCTCCGATAATCGCATGCAGCGGACTGCGCAGATCATGACTGACCGATGCCAGAAAACGGCTTTTTAAAAATGACTGTTCTTCTGCTTTCTTTTTCAGATCCTCCATCAGAACCGTTTCCTTCTTTTGCTGTGTGATGTCGAGCAGGGTAAGAATATATCCTCTCACCACATTTTCACTGCAGACCGGATGCAGCTGACACCTGCAATAACTTTCTTTCCACTGAACCACATAATCCTGATCCGGGTCTTTACTCCAACGCATCATTTTGGTATAAAAAGGGTACTCCTGCGGATCGTCCGTCAGCTCCCCCACAATTTTCGGAAACCATCGTCTGGCACTGGCATTGGCATCCCGGTAACGCATTCTGTTGTCAAACAAAAACGTAGGGATATCACTGATATTATAAAAGTTTTCCCGGATAATGTTCGTCACATTGGATAATCTTCCCGTCATCATCAGATAAAAGACAATCAGACAGGAAATTTCAAAAGCTCCCGGCACCAGAAATTCTTCCGCTTTCGGCGTAACTGCGCGAAACAACATTGCAACTCCCGGAAGTGCCATGCCAAGATACAACATATCATTTACATGTCCCTCCCAGACAGAAACCTCGCTTTTCACTCTCACATAAGTAGCCAGCCCCAGAAGAATTCCCGTATAACAAAGCAGCGCAATCCGAAACGCATCCTGATACGTCTCGCGCTGCGCAGCACGTATAATCAACATGGAATTAAACAGCACCAGACTGCAGAACAAAATCACTTCCGTCCTGAGTTTCAGCTGGAATTTCATAAAATCACCCACATAATGAATCATAAGATACAGCATGTGAATGGCCAGTAAATCTGTCAGTATACGAAGTGTCTTTGCCTCTCCCGTAACATAATAGGTAATGCGATAAAAACTGTTCAATGCAATCAGCCCTAAAACCAACGGCAGCAGCCGGTGTTCCCTTGCGTGAAACCCGCTGCTGACATAACTTTGTAATACAAACAGTGTAAAAAAAAGACAGATCAGATGGAAAACCAGTCCCATATCCGTTTTACCTCCAACCACTAAATATCCGCTCTACTTCGGATTTGATATAAATGGCTTTATATGGCCGCACAATATATCCTGCCGCATGCAGTCTCCGACAGGTCATTACCGTATGCGCATCACACATGGCCGTGACAAACAGAACCGGTATCCTGCCCCCTGTGAGCTTGTTTGCTCTCATGGTAGTCTCGATTCCGTTCATTTCCGGCATATCAACATCCATAATGATCAGATCCGGAAACTCATTGTGTTCCAGATAATGCAATGCCTGTTTTCCGCATTTACAGAGAATGACGGTATACTCATCCTCGAGAATTCCACGCATGGCATCCAGATTGGTCTTCATATCATCTACGATCATGATTTTTTTTCTGGCAGTTTCCTGAACCATCTTCTTTCTTTCCGGCTCTTCCGAATCTGGAGAAACCGTATCAAGATATTCCGGTGGAAGAATCGTAACATTTAAGTTTTTATTTTCCATCAGATCCAGTTTGGTCCCATCCGGCATATTCAGAATCGGTCGCAGATTATGCGGTCCTTTGTTTTCATAGATCAGGCCCTTACGTCCATCCGACAGATTTACCTCCGTTCCTCTCGGAAACAGCGGAACCCGCTCCATAAACACTTCCACAACATTTTTGTCAAACATAATGCCACAGGCTCCCATGAGATACTCTACCGCCTCATAAGGGGAATATGGTTTCTTATACGGACGTCTTGATGTCAGCGCATCATACACATCCGCCACATGTACAATTCTTACGGAGAGTGACTGTTCATCTCCCATCAGCCCCTGTGGGTATCCGCTTCCATCTACATTTTCATGATGAAGAAGTACCGTCTGCTTGATATGCGCCGAAATATTCCAGCGCTTCGAAAGCAGCTGGTACGAACGGGTCGAATGGGTCTTCATCAGCTGGTATTCATCCGGTGTCAGCCTGCCCGGTTTGTTTAGTATTTCCTTTGGAATGGCAAGCTTTCCCAGATCATGCAAAAGAGCCGCTGTAACCAGATAATTCAGATCGCGTTCACTCATTCCCATCCCCATACCGATCACACAGCAGAGCACAGCAACATTCACCGAATGTGCATATGTGTAATCATCGTATGAGCGCAGATCCGTCATATCCAGACACACATTTTCCCTGGACAAAAGATTCTCCACAATCTGTTGTGCAATCTCGGCACAACGGTCAATATCATTCTCCTGCACACATTTAAACCCTTCCTGGCGCAGTTTTTCCGGTATTGTTGCTTCGATGTAGATATCTTTCGACTGTTCATCCTCGATATAGATACCGCTAAATCCGTATTCGTTTAGTTTATTGATATAGGAAGCCGTCAGTTCACAGCCGCTTCCCACCATGGTACGTCCCATGGAATCATATAAATCATACGCAAGACACATTCCCGGTCTGGCATCTTCAATGGAAACAAAACGCATAAAGCCTCCAATTATAACTACAACTTAAATCATAACCAGATAAATTGCTGCAAGTGAAATTACAATCTGAATGATGGCAAAGCGAAATACCACCTGGGCATTGGACCACCCACCCTTTTTTCTTACATGGTCGTGAATCGGTGTGATCGTATTCTTTAGAATATGTATCTTTAAAAACCGAAGCAGTGAAACCTTTACCAGACCAAGACCACCGTCTGCGATAAGTACCGCAGCAACCAGCAGGTACATAAACGGGCTGTGCATCTTCAATACCGCAATGGCAATAAAAATACCCATTGCACGTGATCCGGCATCTCCCATAAGAAGCTTGCTCGGTGTTGCGTTATACCACAGATATCCCAGCAGACATACCGCAAACAGTAAAATACAGTAATTGAAAGAATCATTGACTTTTAAAATATTGTCAAGAACAAACACACTCATCAACGTGATAATGGTCAATGTTCCCGACAATCCATCCACACCATCCGAACAGTTGGTAACATTGATGGAAACCCACACCAGAATAACGGTCAGAATGGCAAATACAACCGGTGGAATCACGATGGTCGTTCCCGTAATGGCAATGGTGATCTCACTGGAATTGTAATGCAGATAGGAAATGGCTACAACGACTGCCACTGCCAGATCCAGAATTCCCTTTAAATACTCTCCCCATGGTTTTTT
>PPYE01091379.1_pt1 | contig 11407 bp, 9 predicted proteins | sample 1559881 | NCBI WGS metagenome assembly PPYE01 (sample SAMN08240022, study PRJNA423297) | Human gut metagenome, whole genome shotgun sequencing project.
GGTACGGGCAAGGAGCAGAAGATCCGTATCGAGGCGTCGAGCGGTCTGACCGAGGAGGAGATCCAGCGTATGCGCGACGAGGCCAAGGCCAACGAGGCGAAGGATAAGGAGGAGAAGGAGCGCATCGACAAGATCAACGCCGCCGACTCGAATATCTTCGCTACCGAGAAGCAGCTCAAAGAGTACGGCGACAAGCTGCCCGCCGACAAGAAGTCGGCCATCGAGGCTGCTCTCGGCAAGTTGAAGGAGGCGCACAAGAACGCCGACGTCATGGCGATCGACACCGCCATTACGGAGCTCAACGCCGCATGGCAGGCCGCTTCGCAGGACATCTATGCCCAGCAGCAGGCGCAGGGCGGTGCGAATGCCAACGCCAACGCCGGAGCGGGTGCTTCCGGAGCAGGGGCGGGCGCCGGTGCGGGTTCCGCCGCCGGCGACTCTTCGCAGCCCGAAGACGTCGAGTTCGAGGAGGTCAAGTAACCGGCCGCCGACAGAGAGCCGCAGGGTTCGGACACCAGTCCGAACCCTGCGTTTTTTATGCCCCTTGCGAACCGGCCTCTTTGCCTGCGGCGGTCTGCCTCGTAGGCTGTTTCTGGATAGTGCGGTTAAAGTGTCGTTCCGGAGGCCAGACGCAATCTCGTTCGCCTTTGTCGCCGCGCAGCGTGTCCGAGCGGGAGGGGAGTGGAAACCTGCGGCGTTTTGCGCCGTGCGGGCCGCATCCTCCGCCGGCCGCGGACTGCCGAACGACGATACGGCGAAGTCCTTCCGACAAGCTGCGGCCGATTCTCGCGTCGGATGCCTTTCGGGCTTCCTCCTCGGGATGGCGATGCCGTAATTGGTATTCCGGAGGCCCTGCGACGGAGTGTTGTTAATTATTAATTGTCAATCGTTAATTGGATTTTATTGTTGTTTTTTCGGAAAAAAATGTCTATTTTTGCGAGCTATCGGCGCGCTATGTTGCGCCGGGAAGGTGTTGCGACGGACTAACGACCGAAGAAACAACAAGATAACAACAATAATTTTTAACTCAAATGCAAAGCAAAGGTGCTATTAAATTACTGGCGATTCTACTTGCGATTGCCTGTATCTACCAGCTCTCGTTCTCGTTCAAGACGCGGAGCGTAGAGAAGAAGGCGGCGGCGTATGCGGCCGCTTACGACGGGGATGAGCGTTCCGAACGGGAGCAGTACTACCTCGATTCGGTTCAGAATCAGCCCGTCTACAACCTGGGTTTCCGCAAGTTCACCTACAAGGAGATCAAGGAGAAGGAGCTGAACCTCGGCCTGGACCTGAAAGGCGGTATGAACGTCATGCTCGAGATTCAGGTGGAGGACGTCGTGAAGTCGCTGGCCGGCGACAGCAAGAACGATCCCGCCTTCATCGAAGCGATGGCGCAGGCCAAGGAGGGACTCCGCACGGGCAAGGACTTCATCGGCGAGTTCGTCCGCAGCTACCGCACCGCTACGAACGGTGCGCCGCTGGCAGCGATTTTCGTCAGCCCCGACCGTAAGGACATCACGCCCAACAGCACCGACGCCGAGGTCGAGAAGATCCTGCGCAAGGAGACCGACGATGCGATCGACGCGTCGTTCAACATCCTGCGCAGCCGTATCGACCATTTCGGCGTAACGCAGCCCAATATCCAGCGCTTGCCCAACTCGAACCGTATTCTGGTCGAGCTGCCGGGCGTGAAGGAGCCGGAGCGCGTGCGCAAGTTGCTCCAAGGTTCGGCTTCGCTCGAATTCTGGACGACCTACAACGCCGGCGAGATCGTGCCGACGCTGATGCGTGCCGACCAGGTGGTAAAACAATATCTCGCGGACACGAAGCCTGCCGTCGAGGAGACGGTCGCTGTCGCTGAGGCTGCCGATTCGACCGCGGACGGCGGCCTGATCGCCGAAGTGGCTACCGCCGAAACGGAAACGGCGGCCGAGGCCACGGGCTCCTACTACGACCGCGACCAGAACCCGCTGCTGGCGCTGTTGAACCCGCAGTTCGCAGGCGGCGCTGCCGTAGGTGCTGTCATGGCTGCCGATACGGCTGCGGTGAACGGCTACCTGGCGCTGCCCGCCGTGAAGGAGATGCTTCCGGCCGACCTGCGTTTCAAGTGGGCGATCAAGGGCGAGACGCAGCAGCCGGTCGACGGCCGTTTCTACCTTTATGCGATCAAGGTCGAGCGTCCCGACGGCCGCGCGCCGCTGGACGGTTCGGTCATCACCGACGCCCGCGAAGCCTATGCGCAGCGCGGTGCCGAGGCCGAGGTCTCGATGTCGATGAACTCCAACGGCATCTCCGAATGGGCGCGTCTGACGGCCGACAACGTGGGCCGTTGCGTAGCCATCGTGCTCGACGGTTACGTCTACTCGGCGCCTGTGGTGCGCCAGAAGATCGAGGGCGGCAATTCGTCGATTTCGGGTAATTTCACCATTCAGGAGGCCAAGGACCTGGCCAACGTGCTCAAATCGGGTAAGGTTCCCGCACCGGCGCACATCATTCAGGATACGGTCGTAGGTCCTTCGCTGGGTCAGGAGTCGATCAACGCCGGTATGGTCTCGTTCGTCATCGCCTTCCTGCTGGTACTGCTCTACATGGGCGCCTTCTACAAGACGGCGGGCTGGATGGCCGACCTCGCACTGCTGTTCAACGTCTTCCTGCTCATGGGCGTACTCGTTTCGTTCGGCGCCGTGCTGACGCTGCCCGGTATCGCGGGTATCGTCCTCACGATGGGTATGGCCGTCGACTCCAACGTGATCATCTACGAACGCATCAAGGAGGAGCTGCGTGCGGGCAAGGGGCTGTCGCTGGCGATCAAGGACGGTTTTTCGAACGCCTACTCCGCCATCATCGACGGTCAGCTGACGACGATCATCACGGGTATCGTCCTCTTCGTCTTCGGTAACGGCCCCGTACAGGGCTTCGCCACGACGCTGATTATCGGTATCCTCACTTCGCTGTTCAGTTCGATCTTCATCACGCGTCTGCTCATCGAGGCGATCGTGGCGAAGTTCGGCCATATCTCCTTCTCGCGCAAGTGGTCGGAGAACTGGCTCAACAACATCCATTTCGACTTCGTGGGTAAGCGCAAGTATTCCTACGCCATTTCGGGTACGGTCATCGTGCTGTCGTTCATCTCGTTCGCCGTCTTCGGCCTGAACCGCGGCGTGGAGTTCACGGGCGGCCGTTCGTACGTCGTGCTCTTCGACCAGCCGGTTTCGGTGGAGCAGGTGCGTGCATCCGTCGAGGATCAGTTCGCGCAGATCGAAAACGCCGACAACGCCAACGTCAGCCTCGAAATCAAGCAGTACGGCGGCGACGGCGACCAGGTGCGTATCGTGACGCAGTACAAGTACGACGACGCTTCGGACGAGGCGACCGACGAAATCAACCGGCTGCTCTACGACGCCGTGAAGAAGTACTACAAGACGGCCGTCACCTTCGCCGATTTCCGCAATACGCAGCTCAGCCCCTACGGTATCGTTTCGGCCGACAAGATCGGCCCGTCGATCGCCAAGGACATGACCTACAACGCAATTTATGCCGTCTTCTTCTCGCTGATCGCCATCGGGCTCTATATCACCCTGCGGTTCAAGAAATGGCAGTGGGCGACGGGCGCCACGCTTTCGCTGGCGCACGACGCGCTGATCGTCATCGGTCTCTTCTCGATGCTGTATGCCGTCATGCCGTTCAACCTGGAGATCAACCAGGCTTTCATCGCTGCGATCCTGACCGTGATCGGTTATTCGATCAACAACACGGTGGTGATCTTCGACCGCATCCGCGAGTACATCGCGCTCTATCCGAAACGGAGCCTGCGTGACAATATCAACAACGCCACCAGCTCGACGATGGCGCGTACCTTCAACTCGTCGGGTACGACGCTCGTCACGCTGGTTGCGATCTTCCTCTTCGGCGGCGAGACCATCCGAGGTTTCATCTTCGCTCTGCTGTGCGGCGTAGCGATCGGTACCTACTCGTCGTGGTTCATCGCCACTCCGCTCTCGTTCGATCTGATGCCCGAGTCGATCAAGAACAAGGGTAAGGAGTAGGGTGCCGACATCCCCGCGGAAGCGGACTTTCGATTGAAAACGGACTGCAACCTATGCAGTCCGTTTTTTGTCGTTATCGAAGGCTGCGTCTCGGAATAATCGAACTTACGCTTGCTTCTGCGCCCGACTTTTCGTATCTTTAACTCCGTTTTAGATACTTCCGCTCGGCAATGTTCAAATAAATTTGACATTGCCCTCGCTTATTCGTATCTTTGCCCATAAGTAAGTTCCCGCTCGGCGGATTCGCTTCGGCAGGAGAGGATATCCCTGATTTCCTTCCCGACGCGCGCTTCGTCCGAGCCAAGATAAAGAGTTATGTTCGATAATCTGAGGCAGTGGTTGCGGAAGTATATCTCGCCGGTTTTCGTCGCGATGCTCGTGGCGTCGTTCGTGTTGTGGTATATCGCCAAGTTGAACTATACCTATACTACCGATAAAACGGTTCAGGTGAATGTCGACGGCGAGGAGTTCGAGGTCGTCTGCGTGATCGAGGGGTTGGGGACGAACCTTTTCAGCCGCATGGTCTACATGCGCAATTCGCTGCGCATTCCGCTCTCGGAACTCGATTACGCCCCTTCGCCCGACGAGGAGGGGTACATCGTCATCGACCCGCAGTCGTTGCAAAATGCCATTTCGGTGCATTACAGCGACGTGAAGGTCGTCGCCGTGCGCAATATCCCGCCCATTAAACTGCCTGTCGAGGAATGATCCGGGTAGGCGTTACGGGGGGGATCGGGAGCGGCAAGTCGACGGTCTGCCGGCTCTTCGCCGAACGGGGCGTGCCGGTCTACGACAGCGACAGCGAGGCCAAGCGCCTGATGCGCGAAGATCCTTCGCTGCGTGCTGCGCTCGTCGAGGCGTTCGGCGACGAGACGTTCCGGGACGGCGTGCTGAACCGTCGCTACCTGGCCGCGACCGTCTTCGGCGACCGACGCGCCCTGGCTCGGCTCGAAGCGTTGGTGCACCCCTGCGTGAAGCGCGATTTCGAGCGGTGGGCCGCCGAACGGACTGCCGAGCCCTACGTGGTGCTCGAATGTGCGATTCTCTACGAGTCGGGCATGGACGCTGCGGTGGATCGTGTGGTGGCCGTCGTCGCGCCGGAGGAGCTGCGGCTCGTGCGTGTGAACGCCCGCGACGGCGCTTCGGCTGCGGAGATTCGCCGCCGCATGGCTGCGCAGCTCTCCGACGACGTGCTGAGCGCACGGGCCGATTATACCATTGTCAATATCAACAGGGAGGATTTGGCCGCCGATGTGGCCGAGTGCGACCGTCGATTCCGTTATGAAGCAGCAGGAAATTAATCTCGATTTTTCACGTCGTCAGGTGATGACCATCGTCAACGTCACTCCCGACTCTTTTTTCGCCGGCAGCCGCACGCCTGACTGGCTCGATGTCGAACGCCGTGTGCGCGAAGCCGTCGAGGCGGGCGCTTCGGTGATCGACGTGGGCGGTTATTCGTCGCGCCCGGGTGCCGACGAGGTGTCGCCCGAGGAGGAGTGGCGGCGCGTCGATCTGGGTGTCGGGGCCGTGCGTTCGCTCTCGCCCGATCTGCCGGTTTCGATCGATACGTTTCGTTCGAGCGTGGCCGCGCGGACGATCCATAAATACGGCAAGGTGATCATCAACGATATTTCGGCCGGCGAGCTGGATCCGCTCATTGTCGACGTGGCGGCCGAGCACGACGTGCCCTACGTGGCCATGCACATGAAGGGCGACCCCCGCACGATGCAGTCGATGACCGACTACCGCGACATCGTGGCGGAGGTGGTGGACTATTTCCGCGAACGGACGGTACAGTTGCGCGAGCGGGGGGTTCGCCGCATCGTCGTCGATCCCGGTTTCGGTTTCGCCAAGACGCTCGAACAGAACTACGAACTGCTGCGCGGCCTGCACCGCCTCGCGGAGCTGGGCTATCCCGTGCTGGCGGGCGTGTCGCGCAAGTCGATGATCTACAAGTTGCTCGGTACGACGCCCGCCGAGGCGCTCAACGGCACGACGGCGCTCCACTGGGAGTGTCTGCGGCAGGGGGCCGTGATTCTGCGGGCGCACGATACGCGCGAAGCCGTCGAGGTGGTACGGATGTTCGATCAATTCATGCAGGCATGACGGAGCGCGAGGTGATGATCCGGGCCGAAGGGCTTCGCAAACGCTACGGTGCGTTGGAGGTGTTGCGCGGCGTGTCGCTCGAAGTGGCGCGCGGCGAGGTGGTATCGATCGTCGGCGCCAGCGGCGCGGGCAAGACGACGCTGTTGCAGATCATCGGGTCGCTCACGCGCCCCGACGGCGGGCGCGTCACGCTCGGCGGCGTTGATCCGTTTGCTTTGTCGGACAGGGAGTTGTCGCGTTTCCGCAACCGCCGTGTCGGCTTCGTCTTCCAGTTCCATCACCTGCTGCCCGAGTTCACCGCTTTCGAAAACGTCTGCCTGCCGGGGCTGATCGGCGGGCGCGACCGGCGCGAAGTCGGGGCGCGGGCGGCGGAGCTGCTCGATTTGATGGGGCTCTCGGCACGCCGCGACCACAAACCCGCCGCGTTGTCGGGCGGCGAGCAGCAGCGCGCGGCCATTGCCCGTGCGCTGATCAACTCGCCTTCGGTGCTGCTGGCCGACGAACCTTCGGGCAATCTCGATACGCACAACCGCGAGGAGATACACCGGCTCTTCTTCGAGCTGCGCGAGCGGCTGGGACAGACCGTCGTCATCGTCACGCACGACGAGAGTCTGGCGGCGCGTGCCGACCGGACGATCACGATGAGCGACGGCCGGATCGTAGGATGACGATGGAACGCGAAGAGTTGCACGATCTGCTCGAACGGCTTTGGGACCGGTACGACCGCGAGGAGTTCATCTCGGCCGACCCGATCGCCGTGCCGCACCGCTTTGCGTCGCGCGACGACCGCGAGATCGCGGGATTCCTCGCGGCGACGATCGCGTGGGGCAGCCGTCCCATGATCGTGCGCAATGGTTTGCGCATGATGCACTTTCTCGACGATGCGCCGCACGATTTCGTCCGCAACGCCTCCGAGCGCGAGTTGGCGAAGCTCTCAGGGTTCGTCCACCGCACTTTCAATGGCGGCGATCTCATCCAGTTCGTCCGTTCGATCCGTGCGATCTGCGAACGGCACGGCGGTCTGGGCCGTTTCGTCGAGGCGAGCTATGCCTCCACGGGCGACATGCGCCGCGTGCTGGCGGCCTTCCGCGAGGAGTTTTTTCGCACGGAACACCCCGAACGGTGTCGCAAACACGTTTCGTCGATCGAGCGGGGCGCCTCCTGCAAACGTTTGTGCATGTATTTCCGCTGGATGGTGCGGCACGACGACCGGGGCGTGGATTTCGGTCTGTGGCGCACGATTCCGCCCTCGGCGCTCTATCTGCCGCTCGACCTGCATACCGGCAACATGGGCCGTGCGCTGGGGCTGCTCGCGCGGCGGCAGAACGACTGGCGGGCCGTGGAGGAGATCACCGCGGCGCTGCGCACGTTCGACGCCGACGACCCCGTGCGGTACGACTTCGCGCTGTTCGGCGCGGGGATCGACGGATTTCTGAAATGAGGATATGTTTCGTTTCAAACGATTTACGATAGAACAGGACGCCTGCCCGATGAAGGTAGGCACCGACGGCGTGCTGCTGGGGGCGTGGGTCGCGCTCGGCGCCGCCGACCGGCTGCTGCTGGACGTGGGCACGGGCACGGGCGTGATCGCCCTGATGCTGGCGCAGCGGTCGCCTGCGGCCGGCGTCACGGCGCTCGACATCGATGCGGCCTGCACGGAGCAGGCGCGGGCGAACGCCGACCGTTCGCCGTGGGGCGGGCGTGTGACGACGTGTTGCGCGCCGGTGCAGGAGTACCGGCCGGAGGAGCCGTTCGATCTGGTGGTCTCCAATCCGCCTTATTACGACCGTTCGCTGCTGCCGCCCGACGCGGGGCGCACCACGGCACGCCATACCGTCGCGCTCACGCACGGCGAGCTGATCGCCGCCGCCTGCCGGCTGCTTGCGCCCGAGGGGCGTCTGGCGGTCATCCTGCCGGCGGTCGAGGCGCAGCGGTTCCGCGAGCAGGCGCGCGGCCGGCTGGCGCTGCGGCGGCTGACCGAGGTGTGGTCGACACCTCGCAGCGGGGTGAAGCGCTGCCTGATGGAGTTCGTCCGCGGCGATGCGGCGGAGTTCCGCACCGACCGGCTGGTGATCGAGGAGGCGCCCGGCCGCTTCACGGAGGAGTACCGGCGGCTGACGGGGGATTTCTACCTCAAATTTTGATCGGGGCGGGAAAATGGTTATATTTGTGAATCGACAAATTGAATTGGTTATGAAAACACTTGTTTCGCTGCTGTGCTGCACCGCGCTCACCGTGGGAAGCGCCTCGGCGCAGAGTTATCGCGTGGCCCGTGCGGGGGCTTTCGAGGAGAACGGCCGTGTCGAGGTGGGTATTCCGACCTCGCCGCTGGCGGTCGATCTGACCGTCGAGAAGGAGGTCGTCACCGTGGGGCCCTACGCCCGTTACGCACAGAAATTCCTGGGTGTGCGCGGCGCGCTGAGCGACAAGACGCTCTATTCGGTCAAGGCGGCGCGCGTAGCGCTGCTCGACCGCGACGCGACGACGGCCTCCGAAGTTCCCGCCGGCGAGGTGCGCGCCACCTCCTATCTGGGCGATGCCGAGACCTTCTCGCGGGTTCCCTTCGATAAGCGTTCGCTCGTGGACGAGTCGCTCGAAACGGCGGCACGCAATGCCGCCAACACGCTCTTCGCAATTCGCCGTCACCGCATGGAGTTGATTACCAGCGAGGCGGGAGAGCATGTCTTCGGCGCCGGCCTGCAAGCCGCATTGGCGGAGCTGGACCGGCAGGAGCAGGCCTATACCGAATTGTTCCTCGGCAAGCGGGTGACGACGACCTCCGTCGAACGGATCACCGTCGTGCCCGATGCCGGCAAGCAGAAATACATCCTCTGCCGCTTTTCGCCCGATCGGGGGCTGCTGCCCGGCAACGACCTGACGGGCGACGTGGTGCTGTTGCAGCTCGACAAGGAGAGCGACGGTTCGTTCACCCTTACGCCCGCTTCGCCCAAGGCGGCGCGCACGGCGACCTACCGCGTGGCGGCCGACGTGGTCTGCACGGTCTATTGCGGGACGGAGGAGCTGACGCGCGCTACGCTGCCGCTCTTCGAATTCGGCCGCGACGTGGAACTGGCGCTTCCGTCCAAGAAATGACGAACCATACGGCACGCATGGCGGCGCTACTCGGCAAGCTGCGCCGCGAGATGAACGGCGCGGTGGCCGAGTCGATGCAGCGCGGCGAGGGCGGCTACGGTCTCAACTACGGCGTCAGTATCCCTACGATCCGCGCGATCGCCGGTCGGGTAGGGACGGATCATGCGTTCGCGCGATTCCTTTACCGGCAGGATGTCCGCGAACTGCGGATGGCTGCGCTGACGATCGCCGATCCCGTTTCGGTGACGTCGGACAATGTCGACGAGTGGTTCGTCGGGCGGATGCCGGAGGAGTTGATCGAAGAGCTGGCGCTGCGTCTGCTGAGCCGCTGCGGCCGTCCCGTATTGGATACGCTGTGCGGGCGATGGCTGCGGGCTGGAAGCGGTGCCGAACGCTATGCGGCGCTGATGGCACTGGCGCGTGCGCGGGTGCAGGAGTTCGACGCGGCGGCGATCGTCGAGGCCGTGCCCGATGCGGTGGCCGCCTGTCCCGACGATCTGCGACTGGCGCGCGGTGCGGCGGCATTCGTTCAGTCGGCGTCGGCCCGTATCGCACCGGAGCGGCTCGCACGGATGATCGAGCGGCTTCCCGACTCGCGCGGCGGTGCCTATCTGCGCGACGAGCTGGCGTGGATGATTCTTTGACGGGATGGCCGCACTACCGTGCGGCGAGGGCGAAATACAGGGGGCAGAACGAAGTTCGTTCCGCCCCCTGCTTCGTTCGTGCGTTACTCTTTTGTACCGGAGGAGCGGAATGCCATCGGCGAGAGACCGACGTATTGCTTGAAATAGCGGCCGAAGAAGGACTGGTTGGAGAATCCCAGCGTTTCGGCGATCTCCTTGATGCTCGGATCGGGATCGGAGAGCAGCTTCTTCGCCTCGGCGATAATGAACATCATGATCCATTGCAGGGCGTTGCGGCCCGATTTTTCCCGGACGATCGTGGAGAAATAGCGCGGGGTGAGGCACTGCTCCGCGGCGTAGAACGAAACGCTGTGGTGCGTGCGGAAATTCTGGGAGAGCGAGAAGATGAAACTCTGGAAAATCCGGTCCTTGCGATCCTGTTTGAGCGGCTGGATCGGATGGTTGAAAAAGTAGGCCTCGGCGATTTCGCAGCAGAGCGCCTTGCCGAGCGACGAGAGCAATTGGTTGTAGATGAGACGGTTATTCTCATTCGTGCTGCGAGAGCCCTGTGACCGTTCGCGGCGCCGGATCAGTTCGATCAGTTCTTCGATGCGCCGGCGCTGCTCGTCGTTGAGCGAGATGCAGGGATTTTCCCGCATGTAGAGGTGGTTCTGCGTGTTGGAGATCGAGTTGGCCAGCGTGAAGACGAAATCGAAGTCCGCCACGCCCACCGTGCCGTGCAGATCGTCGCTGAGCATACGGATATAGGTCTTGGAGAGGGGCGGGTAGATATAGATGTCGCCCCGGTGAATTTCGAAAGCGCGGTTGCCTAGCACCAGGCTCATCTCTCCCTGGGTGCAGTAGAAAAATCCGCTTTTGGCGAGTTGAACGACCGGCCCCAGTGCTTCGACAGTCTGCTTGTCGGCATGGAACAATCCGATGGAAGGAGTAACAGGTGTGTCCATTTTTGTTTCAATTTCATGCAAAATAACGAATAATCCGGTTCATATCGACCGATTTTTTGCTTATTTTTACGAAAATCGTACGGATCGGACAATGCTGCATCCATATCATTCTTTTCGATGGATGCGCGCTTCGGTACATTTGCATCAAATTCAGTGAGGTATGAAAAGACGAAATCAATTCATGGGGATGGTCTGCCTGCTCGCCTGTTGTTGCGGCTGTTCGGGCCGGCCGGAGGGTGCGGTGCGGCTGCCTATCGTACGCATCGATACCGTGGGTGTCTACGGTACGCCGCGGACGGTGCAGTTTCCCGGCTGCGTCAGGGCGGCGCAGGAGGTCAATGCGGCGTTCAAGGTCGGCGGGACGCTCCGAACGATTTTCGCCGAAGAGGGGGAGTTCGTCCGGCGCGGGGCGCCGCTCGCGGCGCTCGATGCTCGCGATTACCGGCTTCAAGCCGAAGCCGCCGAGGCCGAGTACAAGCGCGTCAAGGCCGAAGCGGAGCGCGTAATGGCGCTCTATGCCGACGGAGCCGCTACGCCCGACGCCTACGACAAGGCGCGTTACGGACTGCAACAG
>PPYE01276010.1_pt1 | contig 11406 bp, 6 predicted proteins | sample 1559881 | NCBI WGS metagenome assembly PPYE01 (sample SAMN08240022, study PRJNA423297) | Human gut metagenome, whole genome shotgun sequencing project.
TGATCTGTTATCCGCTTCTGTCCAAGGGCGAAGTCAGATGGCAGAATAAATAATACGAAAATGCACGGAGAAAGCATAACGCAGAACAACAGGAGGAAAGACCATGAAAGAAGTTAAAACACCGAAAAAACCACTGGCATATTATGTTGTGGTCAAGCTTTTTTGTAACACTTGTGACTAAAAAATAGCGCTTATCAATTTATGCTGCCGTCCTTGCTTCATATGGGGTTCGATAACCATTATAACTGTGTGGACGAACATGATTATAATCAACGTATGCAAATTCTTCTACCTTTTGAAACTATTCGAATGATACGATGTCTTGGAGTTCTTGCTATGGGTGCTCTGATACTAGTGCAACATTTTTTTGGGGATCACTCATTTGATGGAGAAACCTTTTTACCCAAGGAATCCTTTTATAATGGTGAGGCTGCGTATTTGTTAAATCAGTCATCTGCTACATGGGGACAGAATTTATCTTCGGAAAATTCGCTCCCAAATCCCTGTGCATCTGACAAGTATAAGGTTTATAAGGGGTGTACCGGATATACCAATGATGCAAGCGAGGCACATCACAATGTCAAGAATGGCTTCTGTACCAATGCCGGATGTGATTATTATGAAAAACCACATTACAATGAAACAGATAGAGTCTACGAGATCAGTAATGCCGGACAACTATATGCCTACGCAGATAATGCACAGACAGTTTATACAAAGGGTGCAAGGCTTACAGCAGATATCGTAGTAAATAAAGGAACATTGATTCAGGAGGATGGTACTCCTGTTGCGAAGACGGATGACAGTAGGATGTGGGACGAGGTGTTCAGAACATCTGGATATTCATACAATAACCAAAAGCTTGTATTTGATGGTAACAATCATTCTATCAGCGGACTGTATGCGAACGGAAGCGGACCGCAGGGTTTTGCGTTATATAATTATGAAACGATAAAGAATCTGCAGATTAAGAATTCGGTATTCATATCAACGGATGGCAACGCAGGAGGCATTGTTGCAGGTTTTCCTATTGGACCGGCTGACTATAAGGTAGTGTTTGTTGGCGTTTTTACAGTTTGTTTTGGAATTTTGTCGACCGCGAGGGTCAAAAAAAGAGAGGTGTTTTTGTTGCGCAGCAAGGTGCTTTTTGCAAACAGCCTTTGCTATTTCAACACCTGTGTCTTTCCTATGTATTTTCCCATCGTTTCACCTTGTCGTTAAGGAACGGCAGGGCGCCGTACCTATGGCAGAGCGTTATTTTGCATTTCTTCGAATTCTTTTTCCGGAAGATACATCGGGGTCACCTCCGGTATGGATTTATTTGTTCGCGAGAAACAAAAAACGGCCGCACTATGCTTTGTGGCATAGTACGACCGCTTGCGGACGCAGACAGAAAAACCGTCTTGTTATGACGGCTGTGTGCCTTATGTTTTGAAAGTGTACACGGTTGTTAGGGACATCTCCTTGTTTTCATAACTACCTCGCTGTATGGGGGATTCTTTGATTTTATTCTATCCGATGCAAGAGCGACTGTGAAGAGCGCATAAGTTTGATATACACAGTATACATTGCATTCGGTAAAAAATTTGTCGGTTAGGTAGAATGGAGCAAATTTTGTCTGTTTCAGGCGCCGAATGCTTACCCATGGCGGGATTAGGCCAAAAAAGCACAGCGAATGAATATCCGCTGTGCTTAAAAAGGATAGTTTATTTCTGCCGAGAACCTTGTTTAGATGACAAGGCTTCTCCTTATCGGGATTGCTTGTTGTGATTTCATATTTGACTGTTATTACGGCATTGTCAGCCGGCAATTACACCTTCTCGAATTTCTTAATCGGCACAGCGATTTGAGTGATATAATCGGCGCTGTTATCTCCTCTGCTGGGCGGACCTTCTAAATAAACGGAGCGCAGTCTCCCGGCGGCTTCAATACTGTTTTCACTTATGTGCTTCATCAGCGCTTTCATAGCCTCGCCGGTTCCCTCATACGGCCCGCGGTAATAAATACACAAGCCGGGGGTTTCCGCAAACTCCATGCGCTCGACCCCGTCAAAGCTCTCGTCCACCGGAATACAGCACATCAAATCAAGAATACCCAGGTCATCCGTCATGCGCACGGTGAACATACGTGCCACCATGGACATTTTTCCGGTTCTGGCGGCGGCAATGTAGGTGTCCCGCAGTTTAATAGCTGCCTCGGCAACATCTTTACACCGATATTCCCGACAAAAGCACACCTGACGCGGCAGAACGGTTTTATGCACTGTGAAATCGCCTTGCTTTGCCGAACGCACCTGAAGCATCTGAATATTTCTGTCCAGCATTTTCCGCAGCTCATAAAGCTTATCTAAAAGCTTATCCATATTTTCGGTGTCGTAGTAATATTCCGCTACCTCCTTTAAGGAAAGACCGAGCGCCTGTAGCGAACGGATAGAGCGGATCTGCGTCAGGTTGTCTGCCGAATAATAGCGAAAGCCGTTGGTTTCGTCCTTTACCGCCGGTGTCAGAAGTCCCATATTTTCGTATACAAGCAGTGCCTTGCGGGTGACTCCGAGTATTTTTGTAACTTCTCCGATTTGAAATAGGCTGTTATCGTGTTTTTTCATCATTATTTCACCAAATTTCTGTAAAAGTTATTGACTCGTCCCCTAAGGTACGATTTACAATATAATATATCGTAAAAGAAAGAATAATGCAAGTTCAATGCAAAAAGGAGAATACCGCTATGAAGAAAAGATTATTAAGTGTATTTCTATGCTTGTGCATGGTGTTTGGTTTAGTTCCGGCCACGGTGTGGGCGGAAACAACAAACGGGCACACCCACTACCTTTGCGGGGGCAGCACCTGTAACGGCAGCGGTCACGAAAACGAAACCTACAAGACCACATTTGAAAAGGAGATTAAGCAGGAGGGCAACACGCTGAAAATAGGCGGTGAATCCTGGGCACCGACAAAAGGCAGTAACGATACATTCTACATACTTCCTACTGGCACTTACTACCTCGGCAGTGACATTAGCCTGGAGTATACCATTAAGATTGAGAACAATGTCACCCTCTGTCTCAACGGGCACAAAATCACGGCCGCAGACGGAATGGATGCCATCTATATGACCGGCGGCAGCTTCACCCTCACCGACTGCAAGGGCGTCGGCACGATCACCCATGCAAGCAGCAAGACCGGCAGAGGCGTGTATGTGAGTTCCGGCACCTTCAATATGTACGGCGGCTCTATTACCGGCAACAAAGCCCAAGACGCCCAAGGCAGAGGCGGCGGCGTGTATGTGTACAGCGGCAGCGGCACCTTCAATATGTACGGCGGCAGCATCACCGGCAATCGTGCCACCGGCGATGGCGGCGGCGTGTGTGTGGACTGCGGAAAATTCACCATGTCCGCGTCCGCCGACGGCCAAAACATCCCCTCCATCACCGGCAATAATGCCACCGAAAACGGCGGCGGCATGTATGTAGTTGGCAGCAGCAGCACCTTCGAGATGACCGGCGGCACCATCACCGGCAACAATGCCGCCTATGGCGGCGGCGTGTGTGTTAGCAAAAACGGCAGCTTCGAGATGTCTGGCAGTTCCTGCATCACCAACAACAAAGCCGACTCCTACGGTGGCGGCGTGCATATAAGCTACGCCAGCGCCACTTTCACCATGAAGGGTGGCAGCATCACCGGCAACAATGCATACAAATCTGATTACATATCAACCTTCGGCGGCGGCGTGTGTGTGGGCAACGGTACCTTCACTATGACCGACGGCAGCATCACCGGCAACAATGCCGCCTATGGCGGCGGCGTGTATACGGTCAATGAATTCAAGATGTCCGGCGGCAGCATCACCGGCAACAATGCATACAAATCTGATTACATATCAACCTTCGGCGGCGGCGTGTGTGTGGGCAGCGGTATCTTCACCGTCAGCGGCGAGGTGACCGTCACCGACAATACCAAGGGCGGCACAAAGGGCGCAGACGGCAAGTTCACCGGCGACACGAAGAACAATGTCTATCTTCCCACCGGCAAGACCATCACCATTGGCACCGACAAATTGTCCGAGGGTGCGCAGCTCGGCGTGACTGTGAGCGGAGACTATGGCGATTACCCGTTCACCTCCGGCTGGAATGCCAATATGAGTGACAAAACCCCATCCGACTACTTCATCTCCGATACCGACGGATATGTGGTCAAGTTGAACGGCAGTGAACTGAAAATGGTTACCCATGTGCATAACTGGACTTACACCGCAAGCGGTGATACCATTACCGCAACCTGCAAAAATTGTTCGAATAATAACGGTAACGATTTCAGCGGCGGCAGCGTGACCATTCAGAAACCCGAAAAAACAAAATTTAACGATGGAAAAGATGAAAATGCGAAAGTAGAAAGTGTAGGCTGGTTCGGCAAAGCCCCATCCGTCGCGTATGCGGTCAAGGACGGCAATGCACTGTCGGCTGCCCCTGTGAATGCGGGCACATACACGGCCGGCATTACCCTTGGCAATGTCACTGTCAGTGTGACCTATATCATTGATAAGGCTACGCAGACGGCTCCTACCGGTCTGACAACCAAAGGGGATATTAAGAACAGCGGCACCGGCGAGATTAAGAACACCGCCGAGGACATGGAGTATAACATTTCTGCCAATGCCACCACCGGCTGGATCACTTGCGACAATGGTAGCACCAGGGTCGCCCCCGGTACCTACTATGTGCGCTACAAGGAAACCGACAACTACTTAGCAAGCGCCGTTTCTGCCGCGCTGACAGTCAAGGCGCACACACATTCCGGCGGCAATGCGACTTGCCAGAAAAAAGCGGTTTGTGATGGATGCGGGCAGGAATACGGTGAGCTTGGCAACCATAAGTTTACCGAAACGGTTAGCAAAATGTATCTTAAATCGGCTGCGACCTGCCAAAGCCCCGCAGTATATTACAAAAGCTGCCTTGTTTGTGATGAAAAATCCTCCGAGACATTTGAATACGGTGAGAAGGATTTTTCAAATCATATCGGCAATACATATTTAGTGGGACAAAAGGAAGCCACCTGCTACGCAGAAGGCTATACCGGCGATATTTATTGCTCTACCTGCAATCATGAGATAGAAAAAGGAACGCCCATTGCGAAAAACGCTCATAACCCTGCGTCGGTTTGGACAACGGATGAAACCGATCACTGGAAAGAGTGTCAGACTGTCGGCTGCGGCAATATCATTGATAAAGCACATCATTCCGGTGGAGAAGCCACCTGTGTGAACAAGGCTATCTGCGAGGTATGCAAGATTGAGTACGGTGATGTAGACGCAACCAACCACAAACACACCGAAGTGCGTGGTGCAAAAGACGCCACTTGCTGCGAAAAGGGCTACACCGGCGACACCTACTGCACCGATTGCAATGCCTTGATTTCAAGCGGAGCTGAAATTCCTGCAACCGGTAATCATACCGATGTTGACGGAAAGTGGGAAAGCGACGGTGAAAATCACTGGCATACCTGCTACTTTGGAACCAAGTTTGATGTAACGGCACATACCGGCGGTGAGGCCACCTGTGTGAACAAGGCTATCTGCGAGGTATGCAAGATTGAGTACGGTGATGTAGACGCAACCAACCACAAGAACACCGAAATTCGCGGCACAACCGATCCCACCTGCTGTGAAGCCGGCTATACCGGCGACAAATGGTGCACCGACTGTAACACTAAAATCGAATCAGGCAGTGAAATTTCCTCAACCGGCAATCATACCGATGTTGACGGCAAGTGGGAAAGCGACGGCACAAATCATTGGCATACCTGTTATTTCGGCACAAAGTTTGATATTACGGCGCACAACGGCGGTGAGGCAACCTGCAAATCCCCGGCCGAATGCTCTGAATGCGGACATTCTTACGGACCGCTTGACGCAAACAATCATAAGGGCACAACATATCTAAAGAACCAAAAGGAAGCCACCTGCTTTGAGGAGGGCTATACCGGCGATATTTATTGCAGCGATTGTAATGAGAAAATCGCAGACGGACAGTCCATTGCGAAGAATGCTCATAATCCCGCATCTGTCTGGACTACCAATGAACACGATCATTGGAAGGAGTGTCAGACTGTCGGCTGCGGAAATGTTATAGACAAAGCGGCACACAGCGGTGGTGAGGCTACTTGTGTAAGTAAGGCAGTTTGTGAGGTTTGCAAGGCGCAGTACGGTGATGTAGACGCAACCAACCACAAGCACACCGAAATTCGGGATGCAAAGCCCGCTACCGAGCAGGAAAAGGGCTACACCGGTGACACATGGTGCATCGATTGTAATAAGAAAATTGCAACCGGTTCGGAAATTGCCATGCTTGAGCATAAACTTACATTAGTAGAGGCAAAGGATGCTACCGTAACGGAGCAAGGCAATATAAAGTATTATTATTGCGAAAACTGCGGTAAATATTTTGCGGATGTAGCCGGCACAAAAGAGATTTCTCTTAGCGAAACCGTTATTCAAAAATTTCCTCCTGAGATCATAGAAGGCAATAATGCTACCGTAAACAACGGAGAGAAGAAATCCTTGACATTCCGTTCCAATGCGGCATTTGCCGATTTCATTCGTGTAGAGCTTGACGGCAAAACTCTTGATGAAAAGGATTATACAAAGGCAGAAGGCAGCATTATAGTTACCTTGAATAACAATTTTGTTTCTACACTTTCCGTCGGTGAGCATACGCTCGGAATCGTTTCGGAAAGCGGAACGGCAACTGCAAAGTTCACGGTGAAAGCGTCCGAGATTCCGAACGAATCTCCCAAAACAGGAGATGACAACATGGTTGCCGTCTGGAGCTTTGCGGCGGTGCTCTCACTTGCTGTTCTCGGTTTCACTACCGTAGTATCAAAGAAAAAGCGAGCAAAATAAAAAGAATTGCGGCGGCAACGTAACTATACGCTGCCGCTGCAATTTTATATGGAGAGGGTTTTTATGGCAAAAGAATATTTATATAAAGCCTACGGCAGCAAGCTTGCTGCGCTGAATAAGCGGCGTAAAAAAAAAGCGTAATACCATGAAGAAAGCAATGCTTTCGGCGGCGATAATAATCACTGTTGCGGCAGCTGTAATTTTAATTATTGCCCAATTCGGTAAAAAATCAAATGAATTGGTCGGCACATGGAGATATGATGAGCATACGCAATATGTTTTTGAAAAGGACGGTACAGGCAAATTACTTGCCGATGATGTGACATATTCTTATGCCTACACCGTCAAGGGTAAAAAGCTCATCCTCGATTTTACAGAGGATATTGTTCGCGATTGCGATTATACCTTTTCGGTAAACGGAACCGCCTTAACACTTATCGGCGGTACAGGAACCGATGGCGGTAGCTACAAACTTAACAAAGAGTAAATGAGCAAATAACCAAAGGAGCCTTCAAACGGAACAAACGGTCAAAAAAACAGCACAAGCGGTAAAAAAATAAGTTGATTTAACTCTTTCACAGCAGAAAGAAAAAAGGCAGCGGCGGTGAATGTGATTTCGCCGTTGCCTTTTGATAACAAGCTGTTTGCTGCGGCTTAATGGAACATTACTGTTTTTCTTTTCTGCTGATATATCTTTTCAGTTGGGTAGTTCACTTTCTCCTTCCACCGTGACAGGTGGCACCTGTCACCGAATGGGCGCAGTTGCCCCTTGGCGGAAAAATTCCTTGAAAAACTGTTCTTTTGAAGGTTATGTAAAAGGAGCAAAGTATGCAGGGGGAATCGCCGCAGTCGGCCATAAAATAAGCAAAAGCAGGACGCTGGGTTGGTGTAAAGAGCGGTATGTTTGCATGCCATGATAACAGCATAAAAACAGAAGCAGGATATGTTACTGTTGACTATGTAGAATACAAATAATTTATAGAAGAGAGTTCCAGAACCCTGAAATGATTTTAAAATTGATAGGGTTTTGGAGCTTTTTTTCTGTATTATTTGCATTTTTGATTTTTATTTACGTAGACAAAGATAACTGACGGTGTTAATCTTCAAGTAAAGATTATTTTAATAACGGAGGAAAAAAATGGCTAAAAGTTGTTGTAACAAAGCATGTATTGTTCAGGGGGAAAAATATCGTTTTTCGGTGCTTACGCCGTTTATGATGAGAATGGAATATTCAGAGACTGGTGTGTTTGAAGATTTACAGACGCAGACTGTGCTTAACAGGGAATTTCCGGTACCGGAATATTCAGTGACACAAAGTGACGACCGCCTTGAGATAGAGACAGAAGCATTTCATATGATATACGATAAAAAGAAATTTAGTGAAGAAGGACTTTTTATAGATGTAAAATATGATTTTACCAATTACGGTGGAAGGTGGTATTTTGGTGCAAAGACGTATAGTTTTCCGCCCCGGGAGCATAATCTCAAAGGCACAATGAGAACTCTTGACAGGGCTGACGGGGAAGTTGAACTTGAATACGGGCTTATGGATAAGAGTGGAAGGACGTTTTTTGATGACAGCAAATCGTTTGTGTTTGATGAAGAAAATATGCCATCAAAAAGGAAACATGAAGAGATTGATGTTTATTATCTTGCATATGGGCGTGATTATTTTGCGTGTCTGCGTGATTTTTATAAATTATCGGGGGCTGTTCCGCTTCTTCCAAGATACGCTCTTGGAAACTGGTGGAGCAGGTATTGGAAATACAGTGAAGAAAGTTACATTGAGCTGCTGACGGAATTTGAAAAAAGAAATATACCATTTTCCGTTGCTGTTATGGATATGGACTGGCATATAGTCGATGTGCCGATGGAATCTGGCGGCGGATGGACAGGATATACATGGAATAATGATTTATTTCCGAATCCGGAAAGATTTTTGTCATGGCTGCATGAACATAATTATCATGTAACACTTAATGTCCATCCGGCATCAGGTATCCGGAATTTTGAAAAAATGTATAAAGATATGGCAGAGTATCTAGGAATTAATCCTGACAGTAAAAAAACTATAGAGTTTGATATGACTAACAAAGAGTTTGTTGAGGCGTATTTTAAGTTTGTACATCATCCACATGAAAATGCTGGAGTTGATTTCTGGTGGATAGACTGGCAACAGGGCAACAACGGAGGAGCAAGCGGAATTGACCCATTATGGATGCTTAATTATTTTCATTTTAAAGATATGGAAAAAAGAGGCAGAAGAGGACTTATTCTTTCGAGGTATGGCGGACTTGGAAGCCATAGGTATCCGATAGGATTTTCTGGAGATACGATAGTTACATGGAAATCGCTTGAATTTCAGCCTTATTTTACAGCAACGGCATCAAATGTGGGATATACGTGGTGGAGTCATGATATAGGCGGTCATATGAACGGATATAAAGACAACGAGCTTGCATTAAGATGGTATCAGTTTGGTGTGTTTTCGCCGATAAACAGGCTTCACAGCAGCTCTAATCCGTTCTGTGGAAAAGAACCATGGAATTATCCTGAGCCATACTGCAGTGATATGGAAAAGATTTTAAGATTCAGGCATGCACTTATTCCATATATGTACACACTTAATTACAGATGTCATTGCGAGCATATTCCTGTAATAATACCCATGTATTATTATTATCCATTTGAGGAGAAAGCATATAGTTATAAAAATCAATATTTTCTTGGTAGTGAAATGCTTGTGTGTCCTGTTACAACAAAGATTGATGAAGATTCACAAAAAAGCGGTGAGGAATGTTTTATACCAGCCGGAATATGGACAGATATATTTACCGGTGATGTATACAATGGCGGTAAAAATGGAAAAAGTCAGATTTTATGTAGAAATCTTCAAAGTATTCCTGTGCTTGGACGTGCAGGTGCAATAATACCGCTTGCTTCGGAATGTGGCAGTAATGATATTATTAATCCGAAAAAAGTTGATGTGGTTATATGTCCAGGTGCATCAAATACATTTGTTATGTACGAAGATTCTGGAGATGGATTTGACTACGAAAAAGGCGAATATGCTTTGACAGAGTTTGTGCTCGACTGGAATGAAGATAAGGCAAAAATAAGCATAGATGTAAGCGGTGACTTATCGGTAATTCCACGAAACAGAAAGTACCGTTTTATATTAAGAGGATTTGCACGTGGTATAAGATTTGAAAATGCAGATAATGCCAAATACGATATAAAAACAAATACATGGACAGTTACATGTAACTGTGATGGTGCGTCAGAGCTTGAAATATTTGCTGATAATGAAGAAAACAATCTTGTATACAACGGTGAAAATGTTAATGATAAAATATATGATTTTCTTCTGCAGGCACAGATGGATAATAATGACAAGAGAAGTATTTACAGATTATTTACATCCGGTGAGGACAAAAATGTTATTATATCAAACATTATGTCTATGAAACTTAATGATAAAGTTACAGCTGCAATTATAGAATATCTTTTGAGATAATGTATAATAATGCAAAAATAAAGTAAAATCTGAGTAAAATTTTATTTTTCTGTTGACATTAAAAAATGATATATTATAGTAAAAAAAGATTTGGATAAGAGTTATCCAACATGCAGACCACATGGTTATATTACATGTTAAGCCTTGCGGACGGGCGGGTCGGTTGCCGAGTGTGACAAGGGCACACATTATTGATTGGGTTAGAAGCCCAAGTTTTATAAGTTGATTTTTAAAATTATCATGCGAAGGTGCATATCATCTTGTGAAACGGTCAATAAGAGCGGTAACAGTGACTTACTTGGATAAACTCTGAAAGGTCAGAATCTCAGTGCTTTGTATATATGAAGTAATATGTATACGTACATGTACAGGGATTAATAAAAGAATGATTGAATATACCACAGGCGTGATTAATTTAAAATTAATCACGCCTTTTTGTGCCTTACGGCACACATTTTACGTTGGCAGCAAGCCAAAGTCCGTATTTTACGAAAATTTAGAATTTGTATTATACGGAAATCTGGCAACCGTTGCGATAATATAATGGCAGGGAGAGAGGAAATGGATTTAAAAAGACAGGCATCAGCTCCATTGTATGAGGCTATCGAAAGATTCAGGAAAAAAGAATAGTGCCGTTTGATGTTCCGGGACATAAACGTGGCAGAGGCAATCCCGAACTTGTCGATTTACTTGGTGAACGATGTGTGGGAATTGATGTAAATTCAATGAAACCGCTTGATAACCTTTGTCATCCGGTTTCGGTAATAAAAGAGGCAGAAGAGCTGACGGCAGATGCGTTTGGTGCAGAGCATGCTTTTTTCATGGTTGGTGGAACAACGCAGGCGGTACAGAATATGGTACTTTCAGTCTGTAAGGCAGGCGATGAGATTATTGTTCCAAGAAATGTTCATAAAAGTGGTTCTATGTCAAGATTTAGTACAAGTTAAAATGAGAAATTTTTCCCCATTTTAACCCGCCAGAAGCTCAGCCTCAGT
>PPYE01072804.1_pt1 | contig 11402 bp, 7 predicted proteins | sample 1559881 | NCBI WGS metagenome assembly PPYE01 (sample SAMN08240022, study PRJNA423297) | Human gut metagenome, whole genome shotgun sequencing project.
ATATTAAGTAATGTGACAAAGATAGCGGTTCTCACCTAAAACGTTGTGTATTTTTCGACTGAAAAGGTGCATTATTTATTTTCGCCTTCTATAAACTCAGTTTTTCGTGTACGAGAACGAGCGTTTTCGTGCACGATAACGAGTTTTTTTGCCATTTATTTGCACTTGAAACAAAAATTGCAGGAAATTAGACGAAAAATGTATTGATTTACATCAAATAATGTGTATTTTTGGCCCCAGAAATAAGAATTAATAATTTTAAATCAACGTATCATGAGTTTAAATCAAAATGCAATGGGAAAGATGACCAACTACAGGTGGACCATCTGTGCCATGTTATTTTTTGCGACAACAGTAAACTACCTTGACCGCCAGGTGCTGTCATTGACGTGGAAAGACTTTATCGCTCCCGAGTTCCATTGGACCGACAACGATTACGGTACCATTACCTCTATCTTCTCTCTCATTTACGCTTTCAGTATGCTATTTGCCGGTCGCTTCATCGACTGGATGGGAACTAAAAAAGGTTATTTGTGGGCTATCGGCGTATGGTCATTTGGTGCTTGTCTTCACGCTGTTTGCGGTTATGCTACCGAATTGTGGGTAGGATTGGAAAGTTCGGATGCACTGATTGCTGTAGAAACCGGTTCTGCAATGGCACTCACCATTGCAACAGTCAGCGTTTACTTCTTTATTGCTGCCCGTTTTGTTTTGGCACTTGGTGAAGCGGGCAATTTCCCGGCAGCCATCAAAGTTACCGCTGAATATTTTCCAAAGAAGGACCGTGCATACGCAACCAGTATTTTTAATGCCGGTGCTACGGTAGGTGCACTTGCAGCACCTGTCACGATTCCACTATTAGCCAAATATTTTAAAGAGATCGGTATAGGAAACGGTTGGGAAATGGCTTTCATCGTGATCGGTGCCCTCGGTTTCATCTGGATGGGTATGTGGGTGTTCATGTATACAGAACCCGCCAAGAGCAAACATGTGAATAAGGCTGAGCTGGAATACATTGAACAAGATAAGCACGAAGAAGGTGTTGCCCCTGTAGAAGCAGGAAAAGAAGAAAAGAAAATGAGCTTCCTGCAGTCTTTCTGTTACAAACAAACCTGGGCTTTCGCATTCGGCAAGTTCATGACCGACGGTGTCTGGTGGTTCTTCCTTTTCTGGACTCCTGCATATATCAGCGACGTTTACGGCTTCTCATCAGATAGTTCTACGGCCATGCTGCTGATTTTTGTTCTTTATGCAATTACTATGTTGTCTATTTATGGTGGTAAACTACCTACCATTATTATGAACAAGACAGGCATGAACCCTTATGCAGCACGTATGCGAGCCATGTTGATTTTCGCATTCTTCCCTCTGTTGGCGCTGTTCGCACAGCCATTGGGTTCTTACTCTTATTGGTTCCCGGTTATCATTATCGGTATCGCCGGTGCAGCTCACCAGTCTTGGTCAGCTAACATCTTCTCAACCGTAAGTGATATGTTCCCTAAAACAGCTATTGCAACTGTAACAGGTATTGGTGGTATGGCTGGTGGTATTGGTTCATTCCTTATTAATAAAGGATCCGGTATGTTGTTTACCTACGCCGCCGGAACTACAATGGCGGACGGAACGGAAGTGGAAATGACAAAAGACCTGCTGAAAGAAGGTGCACAATATGTGCGTCCCGCCATGGAATTCATGGGCTTCTCCGGTAAACCGGCCGGATACTTCATCATCTTCTGCATCTGTGCAGTAGCATATTTGATTGGTTGGGTTGTAATGAAGGCTTTGGTTCCGAAATACAAACCTATCGTATTGGAATAATACTGGAATAGTATATAAGATAATAAAAAGGTGCTCCGAAGGGCACCTTTTTTTGGGTATATATAAAAGACAGAAACGTATAGGCACAAAAAAAGCCCCTTCTCACGAAGCGACTCTCTTCTGCACTCTCCTGTGAAAACCCAAGACCTCGGTGACTTTAGCATATTACACCTACAAGCGGTCTCAAGAGAGATACAGGAGCGCAAAACTTTAAGATGAAAAAAAGGGAAGTCTCACGACTTCCACAATTCTTCTAACCTTAAATCTAAATCTCTATGAAAAAAACGTTCGGCAAAGATAAGGGTTTATTACATTCAGAAATACTAATAAAAGATATAAAGAAAAGAGGAACGTTTAAGATTTGCTAAATGCCACTCGAATTAGGAATTACTACCCTATTGGGAAAATATATATTGCCAATAGGGGAAAAACAGGTCTCCTCCTGAAAGCTACAATTCTTTCTGTTTTAGAAAATACTATCCAACAAGTCCGCATAGATAGGATTTTGCCGTAGCAGATGGGGTACACCTGTCATAAACAATTGCTTACGGGCACGGGTGAGAGCCACGTTCAGTTTCCGGTCAATCCACACCCCACCCTCTTCCGTAAGATTGGCAAGGAATTTCAACTGATAAGTACGGTTCACACAGAAGGAATAAATAATCACATCGCGCTCACTCCCCTGGAAGCGTTCTACGGTATCTACCAGGATATCGTTTAAACACGGAATGCCCAAAGCAGCTATTTCACTTTTAATAAGAGCTATCTGACTACGATAGGGAGTGATAATCCCCAAAGTCAAGGCAGGATGAAAACCGGAACTACCGTCATACTGCCGATAGATAGCAGCTGCCAGTCTGGCTACGAGCTGCGCTTCGAAATGATTAATCTTTGCCGATTGCGAAGCAACCTCCGGCACTGAGGCAAGAAAAACCACACGACGCACCAGTATATCTGCAAATTCATCATTTTCCAACCCCGGAGCAAGTGTCAGTTCCCCTTGCTGGTGTTGCAAACCGACAGGTTCCAGTAGTCCGCCATAAAAGGCATGATTAGGAAAACGAGCCACTTCCACATTCATACGTCCCTGACGACAAAGCATGTCGTAGGAGCGGTTAGCGATGAGTGGTAAATGATGAGTGGTATCGGCAGAATTCCGGTAGAGGCGTTCAAAAAGGGAATCTTTCAAATTATGCAAACCGATGCTGTGCAGGCAGTCCTCACAGACTTCAGATTGGGATTCGGATTGAAGCACAACGGCAGGTAATTGTTTATGATCACCAATGAGGATAAACTTACCAATAGCATTTCCACCCGCCACATTACGCGCACAAAGAAGCCCCAGCAGTTGTGGTTCCAATATCTGAGTAGCCTCATCCACAATAGCCACATCGAAAGTTTTCAGACGGAACAATTCCGTTTTGGAGGAGAATGTGGAGACAGTGCCCACAAAAACACGGCAACGCTCTATGCAGGCATGCACCTCACGACGTGAAGAGCAGGATTCCAGCACATTCTCTATCAGATGGGAACGGAAAGGTATATCGCAGGAAAGTTCACTCCCTATACGGATGAAATCAATCTCAGGCGCAATGGCAGAGAGGGTTTTACAGATTTCATCCACTGCACGATTGGTGTACGAGAGCAATAATATCTGCTTTCCTTCATGATAGAAAGCTTCCACCATACCGCGTAGAGCACGGGAAGTCTTTCCGGTGCCCGGAGGACCTACCAAGAGAAAATAATCTTTAGCAGCCTGGGCTTTCAGGGTGATACGGGAGAAATCATCCGGAGCAATTGCAATGCGAGGATCGAAAGAAACATCAAACTCCGGCTGTCGCTGAGATAGCAACAGGTCCCGGCGATCCTTATTGGCAGAAAGAAAGGCAGAAAGTCCCAGATACATGCTGCGAAAAGAAGTATCCATATAATCATGCTCGATGGCATAACGACTGTCGGGAGGAAGCACGGAAGTATTTTGTTGCGAAGCACGAAGGCGGATACGGATATCCCGGTCAGTGATTCGCTCAATATTTCCTTTGAATACCATTTTATTGGTTACGTTGTCCGTATCATTATTACGTTGATAGAGAACGATAGAGTCACCTTCACGGAAATTCGGCAATGTCTGCGCTGACCGCTGGTTGGCCCGTGCCAACACAAGGTATGCCTTATGCAGATCCGCCGCATGATTCTCTATGATCGTCAGATCGTATAATATCTCTCCCGCCTCACACTTTTCTTCAAGCGTAGAAAGCCACAAGGCGGCAGCACCTGTACGCCCTTCATAATCAATATCTCCCGATTTTGAAGTGTACAGTTCCTTCGTAATAAAATTATAGAGTGTATAGAAATAGCATTGTTCCAACGGTGTAAGCGTCCGAAGGCGCTGCGTCACGGCATCAATGGCAGGGTAAAGATAGCGTTTCCACAATGTATTGTTCAGGTGGCGCTCATTCAGTGTATCCGGATGAATATCCTTCAACCGCTCCGCCGTATAGTGCGGACTATTACGTAATTGCATACCGTATTCATTCGCTACAATCCGGTTGCGCACATCCATTACACGGCGCACCATCGCCCACGACGGACGAGCTGGATATAACAACGGATAGCGGGTATAGAGCAGATAAGCTTTTACTTTGCGGTGGTCCATCCCCATGGAGTATTCCAATACCGCCTGATACAACAGCATCTGTACCTTGTTATTCTCCTTCGGCTCCACCTTGCCCCGGATAGAATACTCGTCAGCTTTGCCCGACTTCATTTCTATGAAGGAAGACATGTCGCGCTGCATATAGTCCAGGCGGCCTTGTAATCCCAGGGCTTCACAGATATAAGTAGGTTCCAGTACGGCATCCGTCTTATCCAGTTCATAACCGGGAGCACGGAAAGTCTCCGTCACCGTTTGCCGGATATGGTCGAAATGCCGTTTACAATCAGCGAAGAATTCCTTTTCTTTTTCTTTATCCAACAAATCGGCACAAGCGGCCAAATCAATAGAATAGGTACGGAACGCTTTCTTCATACAGGCCAGATAGTCCGGTTCCTCCTTGGCATAGATCCACTCATCCAGAAAAAGATTGGCAATGTTTCCAAGCAACAGTGGACGTGTATTGTCAGGAGATTGCAGGCGTGCCAGCAAGTAATTGGCCGGATGATGCCCGTAATCTTTAAAGCACTCTGCCAACGAGCTGATATCCAGCAGATAGTCCGGTTCCAGTATAATAAAGGAAGGCGTCAGTATACCAGCCTCATCTACAGCTACATCCAGCAGATTAACCTGCGCATGACGCCACAGCAGTTTGCAGGTCTCGGCAAATTCCTCATTCACCTGAGATACATTGTAGCGTACCCTCAGCGGTTCATCGGCAACGGTGTCTACCGGCAATACATATAGAAAAGTGTCGTCAGCATACTGGAAGCAGACACGCATCCGGCGTATCCGTTCTTTTGCGGGCGGAGCAGCAATATAAGTGGCATCCGCACGGGGAAGCAGATGATATAGTTCAGCAGGGATATCCTCACCCGTCAACCGTTTCACAAAGAAGGTCAATGTCTTGATGTCACGCAACAGATTCTCACGTGAAGGTTCGGATTGCCGATTCAGTACGGCATTGGAAGTCAGTCGGAAGGTGTGCAGGCGGTTTTGTTCCACTACGGAGAGCCCCACTTTTGAGGCCACAAAACTGACGCGAGCGGAAAGGTCCGTCATTTGCAGGCTACCGTCCGGCATCTGCGTACGGCAAAGGCGTTCCAGGAATTCACGAAGCTGACGATAAGCTGTTACCAGCGGAATATTTTCATCCCGGCAGACAGTGAGCAAGAAATGATAGTATTCCCGTGCTTCTTCTTTCATTATTCCTCCTTCTCTTCATCAGTCTCGTCCGTGTCGGTCTTTTTATCCTTAATCATCAGGATACTCAACTCATAGAGCAGATAAAGCGGAACGGAAACCACAGTCAAGGTGAAGGGGTCGCCAGTCGGCGTAATGATAGCTGAAATAATCACGATAAGCACCAGGGCATGACGGCGGTATTTGCGCAGGAAAGATTTATGTACCAGTCCCAAGAGCGAAAGCAGCCACGTCACTAACGGCAATTCGAAAGCCAGCCCCATGCAGAGCACCAGCATCATGAAGTTATCTATGTAGGAATTCAAAGAAATCTGGTTCTCAATAGCCGCGCTCAGTTGATAGGTGGAAAGGAAACGCAGCGTCAGCGGATAGACCATAAAATAGCCCAGAAGTACACCGAGGAAGAACATCACCGTACCAATGCACAGGGCTTTCTTCACGCCACGCCGCTCGTTAGCATAGAGCGCAGGACTGATAAACCGCCAGATTTCGAAAAAGATATAAGGCGTAGCCGTCACCACCGACATCCAGAATGCAGTGGACATGTGAATAAAGAACGGGGCAGCCAGATTAATATTGATTAGTTTAACGTGGAAATCCTGTGTGAAGAAATCATCATGGAGGTCGAAGACCTTTCCCACATAGCGCAACACGTCGTAGAAGACAAAGTCATTGTGGCAGGGAGCTAACACTACATTGTCAAACAGCCACGGCATCGCAATAAAATAACCGACAGCCAATACAAACCATACACCGAGTACCCGAAACAATACACGGCGCAGTTCGTCCAAATGATCCCAAAAGGTTAATTCCTTATCTGCCATAGTAGTAAGTTAGCTACAAGTTACGAGCTACAAGCTACGAGTACCATGCGGCATGATTGCGCAGCCACTTGTAGTTTGTGTAGCTTGTAGCTCGTAGCTTATGTAGCTTGTAGCTTATTTATTTTTTGAAGCCGGCTCTTCTATATCATCCTTTGCCTTGTTTATTTCTTCTTTTGCTTCATTCACACCATCTTTGAAGCTCTTCACACCTTTACCGAGTCCTTTCATCAGTTCGGGGATTTTCTTGCCACCAAACAACAACAGTATTAACAGGGCGATGATAACCCATTCGGAACCGCTGGGCAGAAAGCCTAATAAAAGTAAATTTGTCATATCCGTAGTCTTTTAAATTTGTTGCAAATATAATAGTTTCACCACAGATTACACAGATTTACACAGATTAAAACGAAAACTTTCTGCGTCAAGCCGAATAATCGGGAAGCATATACAACTCACGAACAGACGGTTAATCCTGATAATAGATTCTTTTCACCCGCGTAGAAACACTTGTCAGCACTTCGTAAGGAATGGTTTCAAGAATATCGGAAAGTACCGTAATAGGCAGATGATCACCGAAAATCTCCACAGTATCCCCTTCCTTGCAGTCAATGTCCGTAACATCAATCATGCAAACGTCCATACAGATGTTACCCACATAGGGCGCACGCTGGCCATTCACCAGGCAATAGGCGTGCCCGTTGCCAAGATGACGGTTCAATCCGTCGGCATATCCGATAGGCAATGCGGCAATCCGTGAATTGCGCGTCAGGTGTCCCTTGCGGCTATAGCCTACCGTGTCTTCCTGGGGTACATCACGTATTTGCAGAATGGTGGTTTTCAGTGTACTCACATTATTGATAATGCTGTTATCAATAGGACTGATGCCATACAAACCTATACCCAAGCGTACCATATCGAACTGTGCACCCGGGAAACGCTCGATACCGGCCGAATTGCAGATATGCCGGAGTATCTTATGCGGAAATGCTTCCTGCAACTGCATGGATGCCGCCTCAAACGTTTCAATCTGTCCACGTGTAAACGCATCGAACTGTGCCGCATCACTACCCACAAAGTGCGAGAATACCGAACGGGCAATCACTGCATTCTGTCCCTTCAGCCGTTCAATCAGCCGCGGCATATCTTCGGCAGCAAAGCCCAGGCGATGCATACCCGTATCCAGTTTTATATGAATCGGGAAGTTAGTGATTCCTTCCTTCTCCGCCTCTTTAATCAGTGCATCCAGCAGGTGGAAGCTATACACTTCCGGCTCCAGCTTATAGTCGAACATGGTCTTGAACGCGGTCATCTCCGGGTTCATGATAATGATGCTTGCCGTGATACCCGCTTTGCGGAGTTCGGAACCTTCATCAGCCACAGCCACAGCCAGGAAATCAACATGATGTTCCTGCAAGGTCTTGGCAATCTCATACGAACCGGCCCCATAGGCTGATGCTTTCACCATACACACCATCTTCGTATCCGGACGCAATTTACTGCGATAATAGTTCAGATTGGCTATCATGGCTCCAAGATTCACCTCAAGAATGGTTTCGTGTACCTTTTTCTCCAATTCTTCCGTCAAGGCATCAAAGCCGAACTGACGGGCACCTTTTATCAATATAATTTCATTCTCCAACCGCAGTTCTCCACGGGAAATGGCACGCAACAGGGCCTCTGTATTAGGATAGAAAGCCTTCTCGATGTCAAAGCGTGCGGCACACGAAGAGATCTCACTGCCCACTCCGATGATACGCTCAATGCCGCGGCTACCGGCAAGCTGCGATACTTTCCGGTAAAGTGTCAGCGCATTCTGTCCGGTTTCCAGTATATCCGAGAGGATGAGAGTCCGCTTCAGTCCGTTACTCTGCGAACGACGGTAAAGGAAATCGAGTGCAATGTCCAGTGAAGCAAGATCACTGTTATAACTATCATTTATCAGCAGGCAACCGTTTTTGCCTTCCTTCACTTCCAGGCGCATAGCTACCGGTTCCAGCGCCGCCATACGTTCCGTAATCTTCCCGGCAGGAAGCATCAGATAAAGACAGGCAGCCAGGCAGTTCAGTGAGTTCTCGATAGAAGCATCGTCAATGAAAGGCAATATAAAGGTGTTGTCCATCTCCAGATAACGATAAGAGATCACGGTACAATCCTCCTTTTTCTCCACCTTACTTATAAATAGGGGACGCTCCATATCTTTCCGGCTCCACGCGATTTCACGGGCACTGAGCATAGACTTCGCCACACAATTACTGATAAACTCATCATCGCCATTATAGATCACCACATCGCAGTTCTTGAAGAGCGACAGTTTTTCCATGGTCTTCTCTTGCAGAGAGAAGAAGTTCTCCTGATGAGCTCCGCCGATGTTGGTCAGTATGCCGATGGTAGGTTTGATAATATTCTGCAAGGCACGCATCTCTCCCATCTCCGAAATTCCAGCTTCGAAAATAGCGAGTTCGGACTGCCCGTTCATCTGCCAGACGGACAAAGGTACACCGAGCTGTGAATTATAGCTGCGCGGCGAACGGACAATCGCCCGCTCAGGGCTGAGCAATTGATGCAGCCATTCCTTTACAATCGTCTTTCCGTTACTGCCTGTTATGCCGATAACCGGTATCTGAAACTGTTCGCGATGTTGTTCCGCCAACTTCTGCAAAGCTTTCAACGGATTGGCGACCACCAGGAAATTGACAGCCAACATATCCGAATTACTCATTGCCAGTTGTCCGCTTTCCACCCATTTATAGGCTTCTTTGCTGACCACAAAATTGCGAACACCGCGTGAATACAAGTCAGGTATATAGCGTGCGCCATCATTGCGCTTGGTAGTTAAGGCAAAAAACAAGGTTTCTTCGGGGAAACTCAAGGAACGGCTATCGGTAAGTAACCAATCTATAGTTGCCGGCGTGTCCCCCACACGTCGTGCACTGATGCGTTCGGCTATTGTTTCAATCGTATACGGCATATATCTTTCTCTTTTTTGAAATCTAAGTACGGGTATTTTTTGTTAAGTCGGTCGATTTTTAACACAATTTGTCCTAAAAAACGCTTATACTCGTCTGACTCCGGATGGAAGGGCTTATGGGATAGCGCTTTATTGATATTTTCACTTTCCTGCATAATCTCTAACGCGTCCTCAGAGAGGCAGGTCTGCACAAACTTCTCCCATACATGACGCACCGCCAGGGGGGATGGATGCACCATGTCGTCAGCATAAAAACGATAGTCACGAAGCTCGTCGAGTAAGAGTTCATAAGCCGGAAAATAAAAGACATGTTCGGGAAATGAAGCCTGTAACTGATCGATGGCAAGCAAAAGTGTAGCTTTACTCAATTGGTTAGCATGCATTCCGTCGCGTACATGACGGATGGGGCTGACCGTAAGAATCACTTTCAACTTTGGGTTCCGGGCAATCAGACCGGAAAAGAGAGAGGTGTAATCCGATACAATCTCCTGCACGCTGAGCCGGCGACGGGTAAAGACAGACTCCGGTTGTTTATGGCAATTAGCAACCACATGTCCCGTGGATTTCTGTTCGTACACCCACGCTGTACCAAAAGTCAACATCAGGCAGTTCAAGTGGTGGATACGTTCGTGCGCCGTTTGCAGACGGGCATTGATGCGCTGCAACACTTCTTCTGCCGAGGGAGAAGAAAAATCACCATGATGCATCGGGCTATGCCAGCACTCACGGAAGAAGAACAGGTCTTCTTCTTTATACAGCCTGCCTGTTACCAGCTCGCGCAAGGCAGCCGAAACGGACAAAGGATTATAAAGAACCCCGAAAGGATTGACATCCAGACGAAATCTGGCATCCGCAAGCAGCGCCCCGATGTTGGTGGCAAAGCAGGAACCCATCAACAGAAGTTCGTCCGCCTGAGTAAAACGGGGCAGATCGGAAGGTAATTCAACAGGGGTAGAAAAGTTCATACGTTTACATCATCAGATTCTTCCGGATAGAGAATTTCACGATAGCCATTGCCTGAATGGAAGTAAAGGGAACATCCATCGGTTCATGGTGCGGGTTATAACTCACAAGTTTAATGCAACCCTCCTGCTCCGAACGGTTCACATACTTCACTGCCAGATACTCATCTCCATCAATATCGAATGAAACTAGATACATTTCACCATAAATGACATTGCTGAAGCTGTTCATTTCCTTGAAACCTACAATATCTCCCGATTTCAGGATGGGATACATACTGTCCCCACTAATATAAAGGGCACCGTCGCATACGGGAATACTGGGTATTTGTATTCTTCCCACCACAAACTGGTGCTTATTGGCAAGCAATGTACGCAGATTAGCGGCGGCAGTAATGTCGTACAACACTACACTGCGGTCTTTCATCGCATCCGGCGTTTTGGGATTGTGTATTACTCCAACGTCACCCGCCGCCTGTTCACTATTACTACTCTTTGGTTGAGTTCCAGGAGTTCCCTTACCTAATATCAACCAGGTATAATCCACATCTTTCATCTTGCTCAGCAACAACGGAAAGTCAATGCTGTTTCGTGCAATCCAGTTACTAAGTGTAGAGCGCGATACACCAAAATAAGCTGCCAATTCAGCATCAGTTTTGAAACTCAGTATGCGTTTGGAACGCTTCACAATGTCTGCTACACTAAATAAAAGATTTTTTTCTTTTTCCATTTTCATTCAAGTCCTAAAGCTATTTGTTTTCTATACGAAAACCCAATTTTGTTTGATGCAACAAAACTAATCAATTTGTTTCTAAACAAGCAAACAAAAGCATAAAAGTTCAGGGCAACCGCATCAAAATTCTGATTCGTATTTGACGGGGTATGAATCTTTTCCGATATGATTCTATTTTAGATACGGATGCTATCAAAACTAACGCCCTCCCTTGATAAGACTTTCCTTTCTTACTATGAAT
>PPYE01385679.1_pt1 | contig 11400 bp, 8 predicted proteins | sample 1559881 | NCBI WGS metagenome assembly PPYE01 (sample SAMN08240022, study PRJNA423297) | Human gut metagenome, whole genome shotgun sequencing project.
ATCAATATGTATTAAAATACTTATTTGATATGGATTTAAACATATACCGAAATTTTAGAACAGAATTAAAACAAATGGAGGCAGAATTTTCATGAGAAGTAATTATGCTAAGAAACTTGTAGCAGGTACACTTGTGGCATCTATGACAATCACAGCGTCTATGCCATTGTTTGCAGATGAATTAGCAACAGAAATACCTAGCGCAGGTGCAGCAGTTATTGTTGAAGATTACATCAATAATAGTGGTAAAGAAACTGATATTGAGAAGTTACTTCCTACAGAAGCAACAGATAGTACAGCAACATCTAATGAGACAACAAAGACAGAAAATCAGACTGAAAAGACACAGACATCTAATACAGCAACATCAAGTGAGGACAAGTTATTTGCTAACATAGCAATTACTAAGGTTTCAGGTGGTGCAGAAGATTATGTTAATGTAAGAAAGAAACCAACAACAGAATCGAAGGTTGTTGGAAAAATTTATAACAACAGTGGTGCGAAAATTCTTGAAAAGACTAATAACGGTTGGTACAAGATTGTATCAGGTAACTGTACAGGTTATATTAAGTCAGATTTCTTTGTAACAGGAAGTAGTGCTAAGAGCAGAGCTTTAGATAATGGTTATGTACAGGCAGAAGCTAAGGATGCTATCCATGTTAGAGCAGAAGCTAGTACTAATTCTAAAGTAGTAACTAACGTTTACAAGAATGAAACATATACTATTAAGAAGTTTGACAAGACTGGCGAATGGATTAAGGTTAAAATTAAAGCCGGTGTTAGTGGTTGGATTTCAGCACAGTATGCAAATGTCAACATTAACATGGAAACGGCTATAACAAGAAAAGAAGAAAAAGCTAAGATTAAGAAAGAACGTGAGGCAGCAAAAGCGGCAGCTGAAGAAGAGGCAAGAAAGCAGGCTGAACAGCAGGAACAGCAGGCATCAAATGATAACAGCCAGAGTTCAAGCGACGGTACATATTCGAACAGCTCAAACTCAAGTTCAAGAAGCAACTACAGCAACTCATCATCAAGCAGTAGTTCATCAAGTAGTTCAAGTAGCAGTAGCTCAAGCAAGAAGAGTCATAGTAGCTCATCAAGCAGCTCAAGCGGTTCGGGAACAGGTGCAGCAATTGTAGCATATGCTAAGCAGTTCCTTGGTAACCCTTACGTATACGGTGGAGCAAGTCTTACAAACGGAACAGACTGTTCAGGATTTACAATGTCAGTATACGCTCACTTTGGGTATGGACTTAGCAGATCATCATATACACAGGTTAACAACGGTAGAGCTGTATCAATGAGTAGCTTACAGCCAGGTGACTTGTTATTCTACAAGTATGGTGGTTCTACAATCAGCCACGTAGCTATTTACATTGGTGGTGGACAGATTATACATGCTTCAACAGAAGAAACAGGTATTATAATTAGTGGCATGGGATCACCTTGTGCAGCTAGAAGAATTATTGGATAATTAAATATAATATAGAAACAAGACCTGAATTGGCAACAACCAATACAGGTCTTATTTTTTTGCAAAATAGTGTGGCGAATTTTAGAAAAAAGTCAATAGTTTATGTGTAAAATGTACAAGTTTGGAACATATCAACAAAACATTAGTTCTTTACAGCTGTCGACAAAGATTTACATAAAATGACACACTTTTATGTTGATAATGTTAATAAGTGGGTTAATAACCTATTTTAAGGGAGAATTTTATTGAAAAAAACTGAAAAAACAATGTTAATAACTTTTTAACTATAATTGTGCCAGATAGTTAAAAATGGGTTAAATTTGTATAAAATATACAAAAATAGCGTCGAAAAAAGAGTAGAGAAAAATAAGTGAAAAAAGTGTGTTTTTTCTTGTGGAAAATCACCTTAAATGGTATAATTTAATTACTAGTTAACGAAAGGAAGTGGTACCATGAAAATTAAGATTTTCGGTAAGAACATTGAAGTAACAGAAGGCATCAGAAGCGCAGTAGAAGAGAAAATCGGAAAGCTCGATAAATACTTCGCGAAAGAGACTAGAGTGGACGTTACATTAAGTGTTAATAAGAATGAACAGAAGGTGGAGGTAACAATTCCAGTCAAAGGACGTATTATCAGAGCGGAAGAAATAAGTGATGATATGTATGTATCAATCGATATGGTTGAGGAAACAATTGAAAGACAGCTTGTTAAGTATAAGAATAAGATTATTGACAAGAAGAAATCAATTAAGGAAGCTTTTACAGAGACATACATTGAAGCTGATTACGAAGACGAAGATGAGGATCAGATTAAAATCAAAAAGACTAAGAGATTTGGTATTAAGCCAATGGATCCTGAAGAAGCTTGCGTAGAAATGGAATTACTTGGACATAACTTTTTTGTATTTCTTAATGCAGAGACAGAAGAAGTTAATGTAGTTTACAAACGTAAAGGTAATACATACGGTTTAATAGAACCTGAACTTGACTAAAAGATAAAAAGTAACTAAGAAAACTAAATAATATCTAATAAGAGTCCCTGATTGGTTGAAATATATCAGTTAGGGATTCTTTTTATCGTTTATAAGAACAAAAGTTATGAAATGCCTACGTTTACACTTTTTTAACAAATAAATAACACATACTTGTATTGAATAAAACCGATTTAAATGGTATTATATTCCTTAGCGTGTTGTATTTTACAACAAATATATTTGAGGAGATTACCATGGGCGTAATTAATAAAATCGTAGGAACGCATAGTCAGCGTGAATTAAAAAGACATAATCATACAATAGAGAAGATCTTAAGCCTTAAGCCGGAGATGGAAAAACTTACCGACGACGAGATGAAGGCTAAGACAACAGAATTTAGAAATAGATTACAGAAAGGTGAAACTTTAGACGATTTGCTTCCTGAGGCATTTGCCTTAGTTAGAGAAGCAACAAGAAGAACACTTGGAACAGAACATTATCCATGTCAGTTACAGGGTGGTATTATCTTACATCAGGGACGTATCGCAGAAATGAAAACCGGTGAAGGTAAGACACAGACATGTTTGTTGCCTGCATATCTTAATGCATTGGAAGGCAAGGGCGTTCATATCGTAACAGTTAACGAATACCTTGCTACTCGAGATGCTGAGTGGATGGGACAGGTTCACAGATTTTTGGGATTAACAGTAGGCTGTGTTCTTTCAGACATGGAACATGAAGAAAAGAAAGCGGCCTATAACTGTGACATCACATATATTACAAATAACGAATTAGGATTTGACTACTTAAGAGATAACATGGTTGTTTACAAAGAACAGTTAGTTCAGCGTGGACTTCATTACTGTATTATCGACGAAGTTGACTCGGTTCTTATTGATGAGGCAAGAACACCTCTTATTATTTCCGGACAGAGTGGTAAGTCAACTAAGTTATATGAAATGTGTGACATTCTTGCAAGACAGATGGAACGTGGCACAGCTAATCCTGAACTTAGCAAGATGGATGCCATTATGGGTGTTGATATTGAAGAAGATGGAGACTTCCTTGTAAATGAAAAGGACAAGATTGTTACTTTAACAGCACAGGGTATTGAAAAAGTTGAAAAATTCTTCCACATTGACAACTATGCTGATGCTGAAAACTTAGAACTTCAGCACAATGTTATTTTGGCATTAAGAGCACATAATCTTATGCATAGAGATCAGGACTATGTAGTTAAGGATGATGAAGTACTTATTGTAGATGAATTTACAGGACGTATTATGCCGGGCCGTAGATATTCTGATGGTTTACATCAGGCTATTGAAGCAAAGGAACATGTAAAAGTTAACAGAGAAAGCAAGACTCTTGCAACAATTACATTCCAGAACTTCTTTAACAAATATGACAAGAAGGCAGGTATGACAGGTACAGCCTTAACAGAAGAAAAAGAATTTAGAGATATTTATAGTATGGATGTTGTTGAAATTCCAACAAACAAGCCAATTGCAAGAATTGACCATGAAGATGCAATGTTTAAGACTAAGAAAGAGAAACTTCATGCAGTTATAGAAGACATTGTTGAATCACATGCAAAGGGACAGCCTGTATTGGTTGGTACGATTAACATTGATTCTTCAGAAGAAATCAGTGCTTTGCTTAAGAAGAGAGGTATTCCACACAATGTATTAAATGCTAAATTCCACGAGAAGGAAGCAGAAATCGTTGCTCAGGCAGGTCAGCATGGAGCAGTAACTATTGCTACTAATATGGCAGGCCGTGGTACTGATATTAAGCTTGATGATGCTGCAAGAGCAGCAGGCGGTCTTAAGATTATAGGTACAGAAAGACATGAATCAAGACGTATCGATAACCAGTTAAGAGGTCGTTCAGGTCGTCAGGGTGATGTTGGTGAATCTAAGTTTTACATTTCATTGGAAGATGATATTATGAGATTGTTTGCTTCAGAGAAGCTTATGTCAATCTTTAATGCATTAGGTGTTCCAGAGAATGAAGAAATTCACCATAAGTCATTAACTAAGACTATTGAAAGAGCACAGAAGAAGATAGAAGGAAATAACTTTGGCATAAGAAAGAACCTTATGGAATATGATAAGGTTAATAATGACCAGAGAGAGATTATATACGCTGAAAGAGCAAGAGTTCTTAACGGCGAGAATATGAGAGATGCAATTATCAAGATGATGAATGAAGTAATTGAATCTCAGGTTGACATGTTTGTTGGCGATGATCAGGAGACTAAGGATTGGGATGTGGCAGGTTTAAGTCAGTCATTATTTGAAATTATTCCTGTAAAACTTGAAATTCCAAAGAGCGAGATTGAACATCTTTCAAAAGCTGAATTTAAACAGTTATTGAAGGAAGCTGCAGTTAAGCTTTACGAAGCTAAGGAAGCTGAGTTCCCAGAACCTGAACATATTAGAGAATTAGAAAGAATCGTTCTGTTAAGAGTAATCGACAGAAAGTGGATGGATCACTTAGATGATATGGAACAGTTGAAACAGGGTATTGGTCTTATGGCTTATGGTCAGAGAGATCCTGCTGTTGAATACAAGATTCAGGGCTTTGAAATGTTTAATGACATGATTGAAGGTATCAAAGTTGAAACTGTTAAGACTTTATATCATATTCAGGTTGAACAGAAAGTTGAACGTGAAGAGGTGGCAGAAGTTACAGGAACAAATAAGGATGATACAGGTGTTAGCAAGACTAAACACAGAGAATCTGAAAAGATTTATCCAAATGATCCTTGTCCATGTGGTTCAGGAAAGAAGTATAAAAACTGTTGTGGACGTAAGGCTTAATACAACGGCTTGAATTATAAAGAAAGGGGTTGCTTTAGACGACTCCTTTCTTTTTTAAAAATCTAGAAAAAGTAAGATTGAGGTATGACGTGGTAGAACTTGAACAATACAAATATCAATGGAATCAATATGCAGATCAATTGGAAGAACTGCGCAAAGCCTTTGACATACAGGCAAAAAAAGAAAGAATAGAAGAAATTGAAGGAATAATGGAAGAACAGGGATTTTGGGATAATTTAACAAGGTCTCAGGAAATAACAAAAGAATTAAAACAATTAAAAGACAGCCTTGAAACCATTGAACACCTTCAGCAGAAATATGAAGATCTTGGAACTTTAATTGAAATGGGTGAAGAGGAAAATGATGCTTCAATAGTAGAAGAAGTTGAGCAGGAAACGAAAGAGTTTATAGATGAATTTGAAAAAACTAAAATAGAGACTCTTTTGTCAGGAGAATATGACAAAAACAATGCCATTGTAAAAATCAATGCAGGAGCAGGGGGAACAGAGTCTTGTGACTGGGCAAGTATGTTATATAGAATGTATACCCGTTGGGCAGAAAGCAAGGGATATAAAACAGAAGTACTTGATTTCCTTGATGGAGACGAGGCAGGAATAAAGTCCATAACATTTCAGGTTAACGGCGAAAACGCATATGGTTATTTGAAATCAGAAAAAGGAGTTCACAGACTAGTTAGAATATCTCCTTTTAATGCAGCAGGAAAAAGACAGACTTCTTTTGCTTCATGTGATGTAATGCCTGATATTGAGGAAGACCTTGATGTTGAAATAAATGATGATGACATTAGAATTGATACTTACCGTTCAAGTGGTGCCGGTGGACAGCACATTAACAAAACATCATCGGCGGTAAGAATAACACATAACCCTACAGGAATTGTTGTGCAGTGTCAGAATGAAAGATCTCAGCTTCAGAATAAAGATAAGGCTATGAAGATGTTAAAAGCTAAACTTTATGTTCTAAAAAAACAGGAAGAAGAGGAAAAACGTTCAGGAATTAGAGGAGAAGTAAAAGATATTGGATGGGGCAGTCAGATACGTTCTTACGTTATGCAACCATATACAATGGTAAAGGATCACAGAACAAATCAGGAGATAACAGACGTTGGAAAAGTAATGGATGGTTACATTGATCCCTTTATAAATGCATACTTAAAATGGATTAATATTAAGAAAGATAACTAATTTTTGTTGCGGATTACCATTAACCGTGCTATTATTCAATGGTAAAATAAACTAAACTTTAACAAGCGAGGAATAAACATGATAAAAGTGGCAATTTTAGGATACGGAACAGTAGGTTCAGGAGTATTCCAGATTATTAAAGAGAACAAAGAGTTAATTACAAACAAAGCAGGACAGGAAATTGACATAAAATATGTACTTGATTTAAGAGAGTTTCCAGGAGATCCTTGTGAGAATGTATTAGTTCATGATTACAATATTATTTTAAATGACCCTGAAGTTGAGGTTATTATAGAAGTAATGGGAGGGCTTAAACCATCATACGATTTTGTTAAGTCGGCATTAGAAGCAGGCAAGAGTGTTTGTACATCAAACAAAGAACTTGTTGCAAAATATGGTGCAGAATTAATTAAGATTGCCCAGCAGCATAACAGAAACTTCTTGTTTGAAGCTGCAGTAGGTGGTGGAATCCCTATTATACGTCCACTTAACATGCATATTACAGCTGATAAGATATGTGAAATAACAGGTATCTTAAATGGTACAACAAATTACATTTTAACAAAAATGGACAAAGAAGGAGCTGACTTTGACAGCACTTTAAAACAGGCACAGGATTTAGGCTATGCTGAAAGAAATCCTGAAGCTGATATCGAAGGCTATGACGCAGTTAGAAAGATTGCTATATTAGCATCTTTAGCAAAAGGTAAAACTGTAAACTTTGAAGAAATTTATACAGAAGGAATTTCAAAAATTACAGCAGAAGATTTTAAATATGCTAAGGCTATGGGACGATCAATTAAGTTATTAGGTAAGTGCAAGAACGAGGATAATCAGGTAGTTGCATCTGTGGCACCTAGACTTTTGGCACCGGATCATCCATTATTTAACGTTAGTGGTGTTGTAAACGGAATACTTGTACGTGGAAATATGGTAGGCGACTTAGTATTTATCGGTAGTGGTGCAGGAAAGCTTCCAACAGCCAGCGCAGTTGTGTCTGACGTGGTGGATAGTGTAAGACATCTTAATGTATCAACAACAGTAATGTGGGATGAAGAAAAATTAGAATTAGAAGATTTTTCAAAGTCAAAGAAGAAATTCTTTGTTAGAAGTAGTAGTTCAAAAGAAGACATTGAAAAGGTATTTGGCAATGTTGAATATGTTGATGCTAACATTGATGGAGAATTTGGATTTATTACAGAAAAGATTAGTGAAGCTACCTTTGCAAAAAAAGCAGATGAATTAGGCACAGTAATCTCTAGAATTAGAATAGAAGGTTAATTTTATTAACTATATCTCATATAACCGCATAATATAAAATAAGATTAAGGGGAAAATATAACATGAAGGAAACAAAGGTTGTTAAGTTTGGGGGAAGCTCATTAGCTGACGCTAAGCAGTTTAAAAAGGTTGCAGAAATAATATTAGATGATCCAACAAGACGTTTTGTTGTAGCATCTGCACCGGGAAAAAGATATGTGGAAGACATTAAAGTAACAGATATGCTTTACAAATGCTATGAAATGGCATCAGAAGGACAGAACTTTGATGAGCAGTTCCAGATGATTAAGGACAGATATAATAACATTATTATGGACTTAGGAATTGAAGATTTTTCTTTAGAGGAAGATTTTGAAATTATAAAGGGAGCTTTTTCACATATGGCAGGCCGTGATTATGCAGCCAGCCGTGGTGAATTTCTTAACAGCAAGGTTTTAGCTAAGTATTTAGGCTTTGACTTTATTGATGCAGCAAAATATATTTTCTTTGATGATATGGGACAGTTTGACTGGGACAAAACAGCAGAAAAATTAATTCCAAAGCTTGCAGCAACAGAGAAAGCAGTAGTACCGGGATTCTACGGCTCAATGCCAAATGGAACAATCAAAACATTTTCACGTGGAGGTTCTGACGTAACAGGTTCTATTATTGCCAGAGCAGCAGAAGCTAAGCTTTATGAAAACTGGACAGATGTTAGCGGATGCCTTATTTGTGATCCTAGAATTGTTAACAATCCGGCTCCAATTAACACAATCACATATAGTGAACTTAGAGAATTAGCATATATGGGTGCAACTGTACTTCATGAAGATGCTATTTTCCCAGTAAGAGCAGCAGGTATTCCTGTAAATATAAAGAATACTAATTGCCCGCAGGACAGAGGAACAATGATTGTATCAGAAACAGCAGAACCTTGTGAACATATTATTACAGGTATTGCAGGTAAAAAAGGTATGTCTGTAATCAATATTGAAAAAGACAAGATGAACAGCGAAGTTGGATTTGGTAGAAACGTTCTTCGTGCATTAGAAAAGAGCAATGTAAGTTTTGAACATATGCCATCAGGTGTAGATACAATGAGCGTTGTTATTCAGACAGATAAGTTAGCAGGCAAGGAAACAACAATTCTTGATGAAATTAGATCAAGAGTGCATCCTGACCAGTTATACATTGAAAGCAACTTAGCTCTTATTGCAGTTGTAGGTCGTGGAATGAAGAGTGCAAGAGGTACAGCGGCAATCTTATTTACAGCTTTAGCAGATGCAAGAGTAAATATTAAGATGATTGATCAGGGTTCTTCAGAATTAAACATCATTATCGGTGTTGCAGAGGAAGACTTTGAAGTAGCAATGAAAGCTATTTACAATGCATTTATCAAGGTGAAAAAATAAATAGCAGACAACCTTTGTTAAAAAGTTGACAAAGATTTATATAAGTACTATAATAGCATAGTAAAAATTAAAAAATTCTTCGGGGCAGGGTGAAATTCCCTACCGGCTGTGATTGCGAATGCATAAGTCAGCGAGCCAATGGCATGATATGGTGTGAATCCATAACCGACAGTAAAGTCTGGATGAGAGAAGACAGGAGAGTAATTATCATAGATTGATTAAGGATTCTAAAAGCCACTGGAACCTTGCAATCAGTAATTTATGAATATTACATTTCTATATTTGCTTTGTATTTAAGCCCTGGAAATTATTTCCGGGGTTTTCTTTTTGCCACAAAAAAGAAAGATACGGCAAATCAAATCACCAATAAGTGTTGAAGAATTTTGAAAAAAGAAAAAGGAGATTTAAAATGAAAAAAGTATTTACTACAAAAAATCTGGTTCTTATGGCAATGTTCTCAGCACTTGCCGCAGTGTTAATGTTATGGGAATTTCCAATTCCTTTTATAGCACCAAATTTTTATGAAATTGATTTAAGTGAGATTCCAATTCTTGTAGGTTCATTTATTATGGGACCTGTATCGGGAGTAATTATGGAAGCAATAAAGATTATCCTTAAATTATTAATTAAGGGAACTTCAACAGCATATGTTGGAGATTTTGCAAACTTCTGTATAGGAGTATGTTTGGTAGTACCTGCAAGTATAATTTACCAGAAACACAAAACAAAAAAGAATGCCTTCATTGGAATGTTAGTTGGAACGTTGTTCATGGCTGTAGCAGGTGTTGTTCTTAACTATTTCGTAATGATACCATTTTATGTTAAGGCATTTGGAATGCCATTAGAAGCAATTATCGGTGCAGGGGCAAAGATTCAGCCTTTAGTTACAAACAAATTAAGTTTTACAATAGTATGTGTGGCACCGTTTAACATTGTTAAGGGCATAATAGTAAGTTTGGTAACAGCATTAATTTACAAGCACATTAGTGCTTTCGTAAAAACAATAAAGTTATAAGTATAAAAATTAAATAGCAAGTAAAATCCATTATTTTAACCTAGAGGGCGGCATTAAAAGTGCCGTCTTTTTAGTTTTTGTGGAAAAAAAATTATATTGTGTTACAATGGTATTGCTTATTAGGATTGTACAAGTGAATTTTGCTTGGCAATTTATTCAATCAAAAATTTTGTTTGGAGGATATATGGTTTATGAGACTATGTGTTGGGAAGACACATTTAATCTTGGAAAAAAAATAGGACAACAGGCAAAGCCCGGACAGGTTATTTGTCTTAATGGTGATTTAGGAGTGGGAAAGACTGTATTTACCCAAGGATTCGCTAAGGGACTCGGAATCGAAGAAACAGTAAACAGCCCTACTTTTACAATAATTCAGGTGTATGATGAAGGAAGAATACCGCTTTATCATTTTGACGTTTATAGAATTGGTGATCCCGAAGAAATGTATGAAATCGGTTATGAAGACTATTTCTTTGGGGAAGGGGTATGCTTAATAGAATGGTCTAAATTAATTGAAGAATTAATTCCAAGTGATGCAGCAACTGTATTAATAGAGAAAGATTTAGAAAAAGGTCTTGATTATAGAAAGGTTACGGTGGAAGGACTATGAGAATTTTGGCAATAGACAGTTCATCTATGGTGGCAACTGTAGCTGTTGTAACAGATGGTGTCTTAACAGCAGAATATACAATTAATTACAAAAAAACACATTCACAGACTTTATTGCCTATGATAGATGAAATAAAGAAGAATATAGATTTGGATATGAATACGGTAGATGCAATTGCAATTGCAGGTGGTCCGGGGTCATACACAGGCCTTAGAATTGGAAGTGCCACAGCTAAAGGTTTTGGACTGGCACTTAATATTCCAATTATAAATATTCCAACAATGGATGCGTTAGCATATAATCTTTTCTCTTCATCTTTTGTTATCTGCCCTATTATGGATGCAAGAAGAGAACAGGTTTACACAGGAATTTACAAGTTTAACGGTACAACAATGGAAGCTATAAAACCACAGTGCATTATGATGATTAGAGATCTTGTAAAAGAATTAAATAATATGTCACAGGCGGTCATGTTTAATGGTGATGGCGTGGATGCTTACAAAGATATAATCGAAGAAGAAATGACAACAGAGCATTATTATGCGCCTGCATCTGTAAACAGAGCAAAGGCTTCATCTTTGGCATCTTTGGCAGAAATTTATTACAAAGAAGGGAAGACTGAAAC
>PPYE01171293.1_pt1 | contig 11398 bp, 10 predicted proteins | sample 1559881 | NCBI WGS metagenome assembly PPYE01 (sample SAMN08240022, study PRJNA423297) | Human gut metagenome, whole genome shotgun sequencing project.
AGTTATCTTTATATAAAAAGGCTTCTGCCAGGAAGTATCATACATTTTCACAAAAGTGATACCTTTTAGCAAAAGCCTATTATTCAGCAGAGTTTCAAAACACCCCACTGCTGCGATATTCAAATGGTTCATTCATAAGGCTACAAAACACATATCCATTTTCGTTCCTTAATATCCCACAAACCGCAGAAAATCAAGGTTTCTTTGAAAGCAGACATACGGTTTCAATATTCCCTTGAACTTTGATTTTATACTGCATAACGAAAGTATGCAATAGGTTTTCAAAGTGGGGTAATGATTTTATCCCCTGTTAATTTTCCTTTTTACTTACAAATCTTCCAGAATACTCTATTGGTTTTTCTTTGATTTCATAACCGCCTAATATAGTTATTCGATTATGTGGAATATATTCCTTATCAGTTCCCATACAACAGAATTTATATTTTTTCCCCGAACCGCATGGACATTTATCATTTCTTCCCACATGTTGAAATTCTGGTCGTTTCTTTGTTAATTCTTCCACATACCAAGGTATGTATGGAGAATCAAGGACTTTCATCAATTCCTTTAAAACAGAATAATCATATTCTTGTCCATCTATATGAATAACTGCATATCTATCAAAAGGCTTACTAACAATTGCTGTTCCCAAAAACTCAAAGTCTGTCACTTCCCGTAAGCAAAGCTCTCCCATATACAAATTTCCGGGTTTATGATTGCAGCCCCCTCTCAGAGAAATCTTTTTCCCACAAATGGAGCATTTTTCGCTTTTGATTAGTGATTCCCTACTTGTATATAAATATTGAGGAAAAGTTTTTTCATACTGCTTAATAATTCTTTCAATAAACTGCAAATTATATAGGTTGTTCTTATACTCAAAATTCTGCCTTAAAAAGCGAAAACTAATATCTATCTGATCTAATAACAACCAACCATCGAAATATTTCCCCGCTTTCAATTGGTTATACATGGAAACATATGTTTTTTGGATTTTATAGATCTCTTGCAAACACCAAATCTCATTTGCCAACAATTCATTCGAATCAGATACCGCCTTTTGTTTTAACTTCGCCAAATCAGCTTCAACACTATTCTTAAAGTCTAAATGCTGCTTTTGCAAATACTCTTTTATTTCATATAGCTGCATATGTACCTCTACTTAAAAATAGTTTCATCTATTGTTTTCATCGTTTTTTCAAAATTTTCGATACTTCCCTGATAGTGAACCATTTTACTCTTTCCATTCTTTTCAACAATTACATTTACATCTGTATTAGTTTCTTTTGGTGATTTATTGGATTTATTTAACTTGTCATATAGATAAGCAGCTATTATGCTTGTTGTAATTGGTAAAACAGCCCATTGGACAATCATTGTAGCAATGTACACAATATCTGCGTGCAGTTCTAATTTTTTAAAATCCTCATCCGAAATACAAATATCAACTTTTACATTTTCATTCTCTTGTTCTTTCATAAAATCCAAAAGTTCATCCGTACACTCAGGGAAAAATAATCCTTGCTTACCTCTAAAGTTTTCATTAGGTATCAGCAATACATTTGCAGATTTTATTTCATCCTCATATTCCTTAGGCATATACTCCTTTTTATAAACAGACTCAAAACTTAATTCTGTATCTATCACATCAATCATTTTCTCAATATCACTCTCGTGCTTCATGTACTTCTCCTCCGTTTAATTTTCAATATTTGTGTAGTTACTTTTGCAAAAAAGTATCCTTTCGCCAAAATGTATATCTCCCATTTCTAAAAGCCTATCCCCTGGGGTAAATCTCCGATTATATCATCACTCTGCGGAAACAGAAACACACATCTATTTTTCTTCCAAAATCGCAGAAACCTTTGATTTATTGGGCTTTTCTCGACAGAAGGCAGACTGTCTCCACATGAAAAGTATGCGGAAACATATCATACCCCTCGCATTTTTCCACCTTATAACCGCCTTTTTGCAGTACGCGCACATCACGTACCTGTGTTTCCGGGTTGCAGGAAATGTAGACGATGCGTTTCGGCTTGATTTGCAGAAGGGACTGTAAAAATTCCGGAGTAGAGCCGCTTCTTGGCGGGTCCATGATGACAACGTCTGCCCTGCCGCCCTCGGCGTAGCGGACTAAAAAGTCACCGGCATCTTCATTGACAAACTGGATATTTTTAATGTGGTTTAAATCGGCATTGGTTTGTGCATCCTTGACCGCCTGCGGATTTAACTCTACGCCGATAACCTTTTTGGCATGGGAAGACAGCGCAATGCCAATCGTTCCGATGCCGCAGTACGCATCAATGACCACATCATTTTTTGTAATGCCGCCCAGCCTGATAGCCGTTTTGTACAGCTTTTCGGTCTGTGACGGATTAATTTGATAAAAAGATTCCGGGCTGATACGGAAGCGGCAGCCGCACAGTACATCTTCAATATAGCCCTTTCCATATAAAACCTTATTGGCTTTGCCGAGGATCATGCTGGTAGAAAGGTCGTTGATGTTTTGTACAATCGTTGTAATATCCGGGTGTTTTTCAAGCAGTGCCTTGAGAAAATTATTTTTGGACGGAAATTTATTGTCGGCGGTCACCAAGATAACCATCATTTCTTTCGTGGAAAATCCGCGGCGGATTAAAATGTGGCGCATAAATCCACGGTGCGTATCTTCGTTGTACGGTACATATTTAAAGGAAGCAAACAGTTCGCGCAGTGTTGCAATAATGCTGTCAGCCTTCTGGTCTTCAATCATACAGACATCGACCGGGACAAGGCGGTGTGTGCCTTCCGCATAAGTTCCGGTCACAATGCCTTTCTGCTTGTCAAGACCGACAACGGCATGCACTTTGTTGCGGTAAAATGCAGGACGATACATACCGTGTACTTCTCCAACGGTGCAGATCCCTTCAAAAAGCTGTTTTAAATAGGCACTTTTTTTCTTTAATTCCTTTTCGTAAGGAATATCAACGTACTGACAGCCGCCGCACTGCTTACAGACAGAACAACTGATAGACTGATTTGATTCATTATATTTTCCGCTCATAGGACACAACTCCTTTTTATTTTATCTGAAATATTTAATATACAATTATAGTATAAAATGCGAACTAACGCCACTAATGACAATATTGGTGCTAAATCTGATTGCAATACCTATATTTGCCACTGACAATGCGCCGCGAATGAATAAAATAAAAGAAAGCCTGAGATACACTCACATATCGGAACATATCCCAGGCATCATTTAAAAATAATCCGCACCGTTTACAAAATATATATGCCACAGTGCATTATTTTATATTGGCTTTATTCATCTTCACTGATGTCGTTTGCGTTGTTTACAATCTTTACCTTGCCTTCGTAGAGTTCTTCTACGGCGATTGATAAAGGCTTCATGTTGCTTGACTTCGGAATAGTCGGCTCACCGAGCTTTAAACGGAATTCTTCGTCATCGGAAAGTACCGGTTCACTGACCTTATCTTTATCCTTTTCAGGCATTTTCAAAAGCTTTTCTTCAATGGCTCTGGAATCAATAATCTGCTTTGCACGGGTAGCAGCAGCCTTTACAATTGAATAGCGGCTCTGTACTAACGGCTGTTCGCCTTCTTCTACCTCGCTGTTGATAACGTTCATTAATTCTGAATACGATGGATGTATCATGGTTTATTCTCCTTTTGCATAGATTTTTAAGTCTTCTCTGATGTCTTCAATCAGAGTCAGGTTGTGGGAAGCTTTCATCTTCTCACTGGTAACAATTTCGTGGATACGCTGTGTACAGGCATCGACCGTATCATTGATAACAATATAGTCATACTCTTCAACGCCTTCCGCTTCCTGTGTCGCACGGGCAAGACGCGCTTTAATCGTGGCTTCGTCTTCTGTTCCCCTGCCACGCAGACGATTTTCAAGCTCTGCCGCAGTCGGCGGCATTAAAAACATCAGCACTGCATCAGGAAACATCTTTTTAATATTAAAAGCTCCCTGTATCTCAATTTCAAGGATGATATTCTTACCGGCTTCAAGCTGTTCTTCCACATAGCGGCGCGGTGTGCCGTAATAGTTGCCCACGTATTGCGCATATTCGATCAGTTCGCCTGTGGCAATCATCTTCTGGAATTCGGAAGTGGATTTGAAAAAATATTCCCTGCCGTCGGTTTCACCTTCTCTTGGCGCTCTTGTGGTTGCAGAAACAGATACCGCATATTCATCCGGATACGTCTTTAAAATGTTCTTTACAACCGTTCCTTTACCGGCTCCTGAGAATCCGGAAAGAACAATTAAAATTCCTCTGTTATTCATGGCAATCCCTCTATTTTCATTCGTACTCTTTATTATACATAAGTTTCCGAAAGCTGGCAAGCAGTTTTATTCAATATTCTGAATTTGTTCGCGTACCTTTTCGATTTCTGTTTTTAAATCAATCGCCTTATTTGAAATTTCAAGGTCATTTGCTTTCGATAAAATGGTGTTGGCTTCACGGTTCATTTCCTGTGCGATAAAGTCCAGCTTGCGGCCGATACCGCCGTCTTCGTTCAAGCAGCTTTTTGCATGGTCAATATGGCTTCTTAAACGGACAGTTTCTTCATCGACACAGATTTTATCTGCATATAAAATTACTTCCGCCGCCATCTTATTTTCATCAAACGGATTTTCTCCGAGAAGTTCTGTCACTTTCTGCTCTAATTTGCCGCGGTACTCTTTCATAATCTGCGGACTGCGTGCTTCGATAAAATCAACCAGCCCTGCCATATTATCAAGCTTATCAAGCAAATCTTTCTTTAAATGTTCCCCTTCGGTAATGCGGGCGGCAACAAACTGTTCACACGCGGCACATACGGCTTTTTCAATAAAATGCCACAGTTCTTCTTCATCGACCTTGACTTCCTCTGTCGTAATGACCTCCGGATATCTTGAAAGTGCGGAAACCGTCATATCATTGTCAAGATGAAACTGTGATGCCATCTGTTCAAAAATATCCATATATTCTGCCGCAATGTCGCGGTTATATTTTAAATTGACATTGGTTTCGGAAAGGTCTTCATAGGTAATGAAAATGTCAATCTTTCCGCGCTGTGCATATTTTTTTAATAAATCACGGATACGCGCCTCAAAAATGTTTAATTTCTTTGGCATTTTGATACCCGCTTCCAAATATCTATGATTAACTGACTTCATTTCCACGGAAATCTTGCGTTTCCCCTCACTTATTTCACTGCGGCCAAAGCCAGTCATGCTCTTTATCATTGTGTCCTCCAATCCAAACTGATGTTTCGGTAGTTTTATTTTGATTATATCAATAACCAATGTATTATAGCAACTCCTGTGCAAAAGTACAAGACACCAGTCAAAAAATGTGCTATCATGGGACTACATAAAAAATAGATATAAAGGAATTAAAACAATGGCTTTAGATGGAATTGTAATTGCAAATATCAGACAGGAATTAGAGCAGACCTTACTTGGCGGCAGACTTTATAAAATCGCACAGCCGGAAACCGATGAACTGCTCTTTACGATTAAAACACCAAAACAGCAGTACAGGCTTGTCATTTCAGCCAATGCCAGCCTGCCGCTGATTTATCTTTCAGAAGAAAATAAACCGAGTCCGATGACGGCACCGAATTTCTGTATGCTTTTACGCAAGCATTTAAACAACGGCAGAATTATCTCGATTACACAGCCGGGACTGGAGCGAATCCTTGATTTTGAAATTGAACACTTAAATGATTTAGGTGATTTGTGCCGCAAGCACCTGATTGCCGAATTTATGGGAAAGCACAGCAACATCATTTTTTGTGATGACAAACAGAATATTTTAGACAGCATTAAGCACATTTCTTCACAGACAAGCTCCGTGCGTGAGGTGCTGCCGGGACGGACGTATTTTATCCCGCAGACCATGCATAAAAAGAATCCGCTGCAGACAAACGATGCCGAATTTGCAGAAGCTGTTTTTACAAAGCCGATGCCGCTTTCAAAGGCGGTTTACACCGGCTATACCGGTATCAGTCCTGCCGTTGCGGAGGAAATCTGCTATGAAGCTTCTGTTTCAAGCGAAAAACCGGCAAACTGTCTGGAGGAAAATGAACAACTTCACTTATACCACATTTTTTCGGACTGCATGGAACAGGTAAAAAGCGGTCAGTTTGCGCCGAATATTTTTTATGAAAACGGTGAACCAAAGGAATTTTCAGCGATTCCGATGGCGATGTATGCGGACTGTACGCCGTTTGATTCTATCAGTGCCCTGCTTCGAAGCTTTTATTCGGAAAAAGATAAATTTACGCGAATCCGCCAGAAATCTTCGGATTTGCGACGGATTGTATCAACAGCACTGGAGCGTTCCTATAAAAAGCTGGATATTCAGGAAAAACAGTTAAAGGATACCGAAAAAAGAGAAAAATTCCGTGTATACGGGGAATTGATTAACACCTACGGCTACAATATCCCGGAGGGTGTAAAGTCTTTTACGGCATTAAATTATTACACCAACGAGGAGATTTCCATTCCGCTTGATCCGATGCTCACACCGTCTGAAAATGCCGTGAAATATTTTAACCGCTACAATAAGCTTAAACGTACATTTGAAGCAGATTCCAAGCTGATTGAGGAAACAAAAGCGGAAACACAGCATCTGGAATCTATTGCAACGGCACTTGATATTGCGGTCAATGAAGAAGACCTTGTCGAATTAAAAGAAGAACTGATTCAGGCAGGCTACATTCACCGCAAGGGCAAAGGTGGCAAAAAGGAAAAAGTGACGAGTAAACCGTTCCACTACATTTCTTCGGACGGCTTCGATATGTATGTCGGAAAGAATAATTTTCAGAATGATGAGCTTACCTTTAAATTTGCCAACGGCAACGACTGGTGGTTTCATGCAAAAAAAATGCCGGGTTCCCACGTTATCGTAAGAACCGGCGGCAAAGAACTGCCTGACCGCACCTTTGAAGAAGCGGCAAGTCTTGCGGCTTATTACTCCAAAGGACGCGACCAGGACAAGGTTGAAATTGATTATGTAATTAAGAAAGAGGTTAAAAAACCTGCTTCTGCCAAACCGGGATTTGTCGTTTATTACACGAATTACTCAATGATGGCTTCCACGGATATTTCCGCGATAAAGCAGGCCGATTAATCCGATGACATCTGCAGCGGCGGCGGTAATATACATTGCCGGAAGCCCCGCGGTAAATCCGCAGATAAGAATCCCTATTATACTGACTGCTGTGGCAATGCCGCAGACAGCCAGTATTTTTTTTGTACTGCCCTGCTCCTGCAAAATCATAACCACAAGAGCCATTAAAAAGACCATATCCAGAATGTAAACGAGCATATAAAGCGGATATGCACTTTCAATGACATCACACAGTTTTTCATCAAACGTCAGATACCCGAACAGCGGCGGCGCATTGAATAAATACACGATACTGCGCACGACACCGATAACCGTTAAAATGCCAGGCACAAGCCATGCAGAGCGTAATTTTTCAGGTAATGGCAGTTTGACTTTGGAAAGCACAATGACACCCAGTACGGTAAGAATCAGATACAATACATACGGATAGTCTAAAAACCATTCCCACTCAAAATAATAACTTCGGATACACGCATAAGCCGAAGCCGTGTAAGTGTCTCCGTGCTGGCATAGCACGGAAATCAGTAATTCCCGTAAAAATTCAAAGACCATACTGCCCATAAGCACCGGAATAAATATGCTGTAGCAGGCGGCTTTACTGTTACTGCTGTACGCTTTCATTTTGTCAAGCCGTGTTCCCTTTACAATCACAAGGCAGAATACACCCAGTACGATTAAAAATACACCGGCTATCCAGTGTAGTCCTAATAAATGTTCCGGCGCTACAGTCTGCACGTCTTTTAAGTAAAAATAAATCACTATGCGGCGTAGTGCGGTATTTCCTTCAAAAATACTGCACAGGACAATATATGCACCGGTGACAATGGCAAATACAGAGCTTAATACCGCATAAATGCCGGCACCTTTTAACTTAAAAAACATGGCGGCGGCTGTCAGAATCAGTCCGAAAACCGTGACCGCATATAAAATCCGGTAAAGAACGTCTAGGCCTTTATAATAATAAAGGCTGTAAATTGCGGCATCGGCATTGCTTAATTGCAGTGTATTGTCGTTGATACCGTTTGCAATGCGCTGAAACAGTCCGCTCCCGGCACCGAAAATCAGAATCAGCGCCATCAGTGCCGAAGCACCGATGACGGTTAAAATCCTGACATAGATAATTTCTTCTTTTTTCATAAGGCACAATCCTTTCCATGAAAATCCTTAAAACGTTTATTTTTAAGAAATTGTCACCTTGCGGAAAGTCTTTTTACCTTTCTTTAAGACCGCACCTTCGCCTTCAAAAATATCCTTTGCAAAAGAAGCATCAATTTCCGTTACTTTTTCACCGTTTACGGAGATACCGCCCTGCTGTACGGCACGTCTTGCTTCGGAACGTGAAGCAGCAAGTCCTGCCTGATGTACCAGTGTTATGACATCGACAACACCATCTTTGAAAGCATCTTCTGTTAAGACTGCGCCCGGCATATCTGCGGAATCGCCGCCGGTAAAGATTGCTTTGGCTGTGTTTTCGGCTTTCTTTGCTTCGTCTTCACCGTGAACCATTTTTGTGAGTTCAAATGCAAGAATTTCTTTTGCCTTATTTAACTGTGCGCCTTCCCATGAATCCATTGCATCAATTTCTTCAAGCGGAAGGAATGTCAGCATACGGATACATTTTAATACATCGGCATCGGCAACATTTCTCCAGTACTGGTAGAATTCGTACGGAGATGTCTTTTCAGGGTCGAGCCATACGGCACCGGACTGTGTCTTACCCATTTTCTTGCCTTCCGAATTTAAAAGCAGGGTAATGGTCATGGCACTTGCATCCTTGCCTAATTTTCTACGGATTAATTCTGTACCGCCGAGCATATTACTCCACTGGTCATCACCGCCGAACTGTAAATTACAGCCGTATTTCTGGTATAACATGTAAAAGTCGTAAGACTGCATAATCATGTAGTTAAATTCTAAGAAGCTTAAGCCCTTTTCCATTCTCTGCTTGTAGCATTCTGCACGCAGCATATTATTGACAGAAAAGCATGCGCCGACTTCGCGGAGCAGCTCGACATAATTTAACTTTAACAACCAGTCTGCGTTGTTGACAAGAAGTGCTTTATCGTCTGAGAAATCAATAAAACGGCTCATCTGCTTCTTAAAACATTCGCAGTTGTGTTCAATCTGCTCGGTTGTAAGCATTTTTCTCATATCGGAACGTCCTGACGGGTCACCAATCATGGCTGTACCGCCGCCAACGAGTGCAATCGGCTTATTGCCTGCCATCTGAAGACGCTTCATTAAGCACAGTGCCATAAAGTGTCCGACATGAAGACTGTCCGCTGTCGGATCAAATCCGATATAAAAAGTTGCCTTTCCGTTGTTGATTAAGTCTTTGATAACGTCTTCATCTGTTACCTGGGCAATCAGTCCTCTTGCCACTAATTCATCATATAATGTCATAAAATCCTCCATTTCCGCAGACACCCTGTCTTACCTGTGCGCACTTGCAAATCATTTAGATTTACGGCAAGGGCGGGTGCGGTGTCTGCATTTAAAATTCTAATAAAAAAAGCTTCCGCCCTTATTTAAAAGGACGAAAGCTGATGCTTACGTGTTACCACCTTTATTCATAAACAGCTCACACTGCTTATCTTATGAAGTACAAATATACTCCGGGTACGATAACGTGTACCAATCCGTCACTGCCTACTTGGGTACTTTCCTGTTCGGAGTGCTGCTCCGGAATGTATTCATATCTGCTTCCGGTCTGCGCCTCTCACCTGCCGGCTGCTCTCTGTTGCTTTTCACAGATACTACTTGTTTCCTTCATTGCTTTGTGAAATATATAATTATGGGTCTGATTATAATATATCATTTTATAAAATGCAAGCACTTTTAATATGGAAATTTTTACCGGGATTAAGAAAGTTCGCCGATAATATACAGTTCATCTTCTGTTATCTGCTTACAGTTTACGTTGACAATGGTATTGACGGCGGCTTCTGTCATCCGGTCACTCACCGGAACTAGCACGCGGATATAATTTTTCGTATATCCTGCCATGTAGTCTGTGCCGTTGTAAGTCATCTTTTCTTCGATTAAAACCTGCATCGTCTGACCAAGACTTTCTTTGCGGTATGCCGCAGACATTTCCTTTTCAAGTGCTAAAAGGCATCCACTTCGCTGTGTCTTAATCTTTTCATCGACCTGACCGTCCATTTTATCGGCAACCGTGCCTTTTCTTCTCGAATATTTGAAAACGTGCATTTCATAAAAATGAATCCGTTTTACAAAATCATAGGTTGTTTCAAATTCTTCTTCCGTTTCCTGCGGGAAGCCCACAATAACATCGGTTGTAATCGCCGGATTGTTAAAATATTTACGAAGGATACGACAGCCTTCTTCATATTCGGCAGTGGTATATTTGCGGTTCATGCGCTTTAAAACGCTGTCACAGCCGCTTTGCAGGGAAAGATGAAAATGCGGGCATACTTTTTCCATGGCGGCGAGTGCCGATACAAATTCTTCCGTCACAACACGCGGCTCTAATGAACCCAGACGGATTCGCTTCACACCTTCGATTTCATGAATCCGTGAAATGACTTCTAACAGACTGCCCTTCTGATTATCCACGCCATAGGAAGTCAGGTGGATTCCGGTCAGCACGATTTCCTGATAACCGTTGTCCGCAAGGCGGTGTACTTCCTTTAAAATGTCGTCTAGTTCGCGGCTGCGGATTCTGCCGCGGGTATAAGGAATAATGCAGTAAGAACAAAACTGGTTACAGCCGTCCTGAATCTTAATATAGGCTCTGGTATGTTCACTGACCTTATCAATTTCCAGTTCCTCATAAGGCTGTTTTACCGATAAATCCAGTACACTGATATGGGATTCATGGTCAGCGGCATAATTTTCAAGGGCTTCTACAATATTAATTTTACAGTTATTGCCAAGTACAAGGTCTACCGCTTCATCTTTCTGTACACCTTCACTGTCAGACTGTACATAACAGCCTGCGGCAACGACAATGGCATCCGGGTTCATCTTCTTTGCCTTGTGAAGCATCTGACGGGATTTGCGGTCGGCAATATTCGTTACGGAACAGGTGTTGATAATATACACGTCTGCCGGAACATTTTCATCAAACGGAACAATGGAATAACCTGCGGCGCGAAGCATTTGTTCCATGGATTCCGCTTCGTAAGAATTGACCTTACAGCCGAGGTTATGAATTGCAACTTTTTTCAATTTTTCTGCTCCTGTCTTTTATTTTTGTATTGACATAATTTTACCAAATAGATATTATAACTAATAGAGTAAATA
>PPYE01740798.1_pt1 | contig 11398 bp, 8 predicted proteins | sample 1559881 | NCBI WGS metagenome assembly PPYE01 (sample SAMN08240022, study PRJNA423297) | Human gut metagenome, whole genome shotgun sequencing project.
GAAATCTGTCGGGGATGTTTGAGTCCGTCAACAACCAGGTTGGCGAGATAGCAACCTCCGTTGGCATGACCCCGGCGAACTTCTCGCCGGGTGTCTTTGCCATGGTACGCAACATCTCCGAGTCAGTGATTATCCCGATAGCAGGCTTGATACTGACCTTTATCGCCTGTTACGAGCTAATTCAAATGATTATCGACCACAACAATCTGGCGAATTTTGAAACATGGATTTTTTTCAAGTGGGTGTTCAAGACCTTTGTTGAGGTCATGTTAATCACAAACACATTCAATATCACAATGGCTGTGTTCGATGTGGCACAGCACGTTATCAATGCCAGCGCCGGTATCATTGCGGGAGACACAGCCATAGATGCGGCAGCGCTGGAAACGATGGAAGATACGCTGATGGCAATGGATCTTGGTCCGCTATTAGGGCTGTTCCTGCAATCCCTGATTGTTCAGGTCACAATGTCGGCATTGGCAATCGTGATCTTCGTTATTGTTTACGGACGAATGATTGAGATTTATCTCATGGTCAGCCTTGCTCCGATTCCTTTTGCTACCTTCGGGAACAGAGAACAGAGCAGCGTTGGACAGAACTATCTGAGGTCACTTTTTGCAATCGGGTTCCAGGGTTTCCTGATTCTGATCTGTGTCGGTATCTATGCGGTGCTGGTGCAGTCGGTCGCTTTCAGCGAGGACATCATCGCTTCGATCTGGGGTGTAATGGGATACACGGTTCTTCTGTGTTTCACCCTGTTCAAGACCGGTTCTCTTGCAAAGGGCGTGTTCTCTGCCCACTAAAGGAAGGAGGTTTTCAGTGGCAGCATATATCCCCGTACCCCGTGACCTGACGAGGGTAAAAACAAAGGTGTTCTTCAATCTGACAAAACGACAGCTGATCTGTTTCGGCTCTGCGGCACTCATTGGGGTGCCGATTTTCTTTTTGGTCAAAGGAACAGGAAATGTAAGCCTTGCGGCACTGACCATGATGATTGTCATGCTTCCCCTGTTCTTTCTGGCTATGTACGAAAAGGACGGTCAGCCGCTGGAAGTCATTGCAGGACATTTCATTCAGGCAAAGTTTATTCGTCCCAAGGTTCGACCTTATCAGACGAACAACTATTACGACGCTCTGGTGCGTCAATATCAACTTGAAAAGGAGGTTGAGCGAATTGTTTTTCAAGAAGAAACCGCAGGCAAGGGAAATAAAAATGCCTGCAAATCTGAATCGAAAGCAGCAGAGAGAAATTAAGGCTGTTGTAGAACGGGCAAAGAAAGACAATGGAATTCCCCAGACTGTCCAGCAGTCCATTCCTTTCCAGAGAATGTTCCCGGACGGCATCTGCCGGGTCACAGACAGCTACTACACCAAGACCATTCAGTTTCAGGACATCAACTATCAGCTGGCACAGCAGGAGGATAAAACTGCCATTTTCGATGAGTGGTGCAGTTTCCTGAATTTCTTCGACAGTTCTGTTCAGTTTGAGCTTTCCTTTATGAACATGAGTACCGATGCGGAGAGCTTTGAAAAGAGCATCCGTATCCCGTTCCGAAAGGATAACTTCAATTCTTCCCGTGCTGAGTACAGTCAGATTCTGAAAAAGCAGCTGTCACAGGGCAATAACGGTCTGACCAAGACCAAGTACCTGACCTTCGGCATTGAAGCAGAGTCCATGCGTCAGGCAAAGCCCAGACTGAACCATATCGAAAATGACCTGCTCAACAACTTCCGCCGTTTGGGTGTAATGGCATCCACGATGAATGGCAAGGAACGGCTTCGTCTGATGCACTCCATGTTCCACATGGGTGACAATGATAAGTTCTTCTTTGACTGGAAGTATCTTGTGGAATCCGGATTGTCCGTAAAGGATTTTATTGCGCCGACAGCGTTTGCCTTTAAGGCCAGCCGCACCTTCCAGATGGGCAGTATCTACGGTTCGATGTCCTATTTGCAAATTATCGCTTCTGACCTTTCCGACCGGATGCTGGCTGATTTTCTGGATATGGAGTCCAGCCAGATCGTGACCATGCACATCCAGTCGGTAGACCAGACGGCGGCCATCAAGACCATCAAGCGAACCATCACGGAGCTTGACCGTTCTAAGATTGAGGAGCAGAAAAAAGCAGTTCGTTCCGGTTATGACATGGAAATCATTCCCTCTGACCTTGCCACCTACGGCAAAGATGCGAAAGCACTTCTGAAAGAATTGCAGAGCCAGAACGAGCGGATGTTCATGCTGACCTTCCTTGTGATGAATACCGGGCGCACCGAACAGGAGCTGGAAAACAATGTGTTCCAGGCACAGAGTATCGCCCAGAAGCACAACTGCAATCTGCGCCGACTGGATTTCCAGCAGGAACAGGGCTTGATGAGCAGTCTGCCGCTGGCACAGAATCTGATTGAGATTCGTCGTGGCTTGACTACCAGTTCCACGGCTATTTTTGTGCCGTTCACCACACAGGAGCTGTTCCAGAATGGTGCCGAAAGCCTGTATTACGGTCTGAATGCCTTGTCCAACAATCTTATCATGGTGGACAGAAAGAAGCTGAAGAATCCCAATGGGCTTATCCTTGGTACGCCTGGTTCCGGTAAATCCTTCTCCGCAAAGCGTGAGATTACCAATGCGTTCCTCGTGACGGATGATGACATTATCATCTGCGACCCGGAAGCAGAATATGCGGCGCTGGTTCACAAGTTTGAAGGTCAGGTAATCAAGATCAGTTCTTCCAGTACCAACTATATCAATCCCATGGACATCAATATCAACTACTCTGAGGATGATAACCCTGTTGCCCTGAAAGCAGACTTCATTCTTTCCCTCTGCGAGTTGATCATGGGAAGTAAGGACGGCTTGCAGCCCATTGAAAAGACAGTTATTGACCGTTGTGTGCATCAGATTTACCAGAGATATTTTGACAATCCGGTTCCTGAAAATATGCCTGTCCTTGAGGATTTGTATAACGCACTTCTCAAACAGGACGAGAAAGAAGCCCATCATGTGGCGACTGCACTGGAAATCTATGTGAAGGGTTCTTTGAAGCTGTTCAACAATCGAACCAATGTGGACATCAATAACCGTCTGGTCTGCTATGACATCAAGGAGCTTGGTAATCAGCTGAAGAAAATCGGTATGCTGATTGTTCAGGATCAGGTTTGGGGTCGTGTGACAGCCAACAGAAGTGCCGGCAAATCCACCAGATACTACATTGACGAGTTCCATCTGCTTCTGAAGGAGGAGCAGACAGCAACCTATTCCGTAGAAATCTGGAAGCGATTCCGTAAATGGGGCAGCCTGCCCACCGGCATCACGCAGAATGTCAAAGACCTACTTCGTTCCCCGGAGATTGCCAATATCCTCGAAAATTCCGACTTCATTTATATGCTGAATCAGGCAAGCGAGGACAGAGGGATTCTGGCGAAGCGTCTGAATATCTCTCCCCACCAGCTGTCCTACGTGACCAATTCCGGCGAGGGTGAAGGACTTCTGTTCTATGGAAATGTGATCCTGCCGTTCATTGACCGGTTCCCGACTGATACGGAACTCTACCGCATTATGACCACGAAGCTGAATGAGGTGGTGGCAGCAAAGGAGGCATAAGGCATGGCGAAGAAACCGACACGACTCCGCTTCACCGAAGATGACCGTGCGGATTCTCAGGTGAAAAAAGCTGCTGACCGTGCGGATAAGGCGGCTGACAAAGCAGAAAAAGCGGTAGATAAGCTGGCTTCCAAAAAGAAGGCAACCAAGCTGCGTCAGGAAACGGATGCTGCCGGTTCCCGGAAGGCAAAGCTCCGTTTCGGCAAGGCGGACAACAGCGTGACTGTGGATCGCCCATCTTCGGCAAAACAGCTTGCCACCCGTGGTACGGCTGTGACACTCACATCCAAGGTGCATCGGGCGGTATCGGAGTATGAAGATGATAATGTCGGTGTTCAGTCCGCACAGGAAACGACAAAGGCAGTGGAATCCACTGCCTACACCGTCGATCACGCCATCTACAGCCACAAACTGAAAGCCCATGATAAGGCTGATAAGCTGGTGCAAAAGTCAGATAAAGCCAATGTGGATGCCCTTTATGAGAAGTTCAAGAAGGACAATCCGGATGCCGGTTCCAACCCGTTTTCCCGCTGGCGGCAGAAACAGGCAATCAAGAAAGAATATGCAGCTGCCAAAGCCGGTAACAGTACGGCAAAGACAACAGCTACCAAGGGTGCGGAAAAAGCAGCCCAGGGAGCCAAGACAATCACAGAAAGAGTCACGGAGTTTTGCACCACGCACTCCAACGCCATTCTGCTTGTTCTGGCGGCAGGACTGCTTTTTATGGTTATCTCCAGTATGTTCTCCTCTTGTGCTGCCATGTTTCAGGGTGGAACGCAGGTGATTCTGGGGAGTTCCTTTACTGCCAAGGACGAGGACATCATCGGGGCGGACAATGATTATAAGGCGCTGGAAGCTGCCCTGAGAAATCAGATCAACAACATCGAGCGCACTCACAGCGGTTACGATGAATACCGTTATGACCTTGATGAGATCAACCACAATCCCTATGAGCTGGCGGCATATCTGACTGTGAAGTTTGAGGATTACACCCATGAGGAAGTGCAAAGCACTCTGCGGTGGCTGTTCGATCAGCAGTATGAGCTGATTTTGACAGAAGAAGTGGAAATCCGAACTCGCACCGAGACCCGTACCGGCACCTCGACATCCACAGATCCGGAAACCGGCGAGACCACGACGGAGGAATACGAGTACGAAGTTGAGGTTGAGTATGAGTATTATATCCTGAATGTGAAGCTGGTAAACAAGGGCTTGAACCGTGTAATCGGAAGCCCCGGTCTGACAGAGGATGAAATGGAGCGATACCGTATTCTCCTCCAGACAAGCGGGAACCGCCCGGACATCTTCAGGGACGACATCTATGCAGTCACCGGCGAATACACCGACTACGACATTCCGGGCGAAGCTCTGACGGATACCCGATTTGCCAACATGATCCGGGAAGCTGAGAAGTATCTGGGATACCCGTATGTCTGGGGTGGAAGCAGCCCCTCCACTTCCTTTGACTGCTCCGGTTTTGTTTCGTGGGTCATCAATAACTGCGGCAACGGCTGGAGTGTTGGCAGATTGACCGCAAACGGTCTGATGGGTGTATGTGATATTATCCCCCGAAGCTCTGCAAAACCGGGAGACCTTATCTTCTTCCAAGGCACTTATGATACCTCCGGTGCATCGCACGTTGGTATTTATGTCGGCAATGGGATGATGATTCACTGTGGAAACCCGATCTCTTATGCTTCGATTGAAACAAGTTACTGGCAACAGCATTTTTACTGCTTCGGCAGAATCCGAAATTAAGGAGGACATTCTATTGGGTGCCAAATTAGACAGAATTGGTGCAGACCTTGAGAAAGCCCGGAAGAAACGGGCTGAATGGGATGCCAGAGTAAAAGACCTGGAACGCAGATACCGTGAGGAGGAAAACTCCGAAATCCATGAAATGGTTCACGCTGCGAACCTGACCCCTGACCAGCTTTCTGAGCTTCTCCGTATGTTTGCTGCGGATATGGCTCCGAAGCCTGAGACAATCAATGCTATGAACGAGGAGGAGATGCAGAATGAAGAGTAAAAGACTGTGTGCCGCTTTTCTTGCGGCTGTGATGTGTATGAGCGTGTTCTCGACAACGGCTTTTGCCTATACGGATGAGACAGCGGCTACCAGTGCCGAAACTGTGGAAACTGCCCCTGCGGAAACCACAGAGCAGGAAACGGAAGAAGTACCGTACAGCGTATCTGTGGATGAAGATGCTACGGTGGTATTCTCCTTTAACGGCGAGGACTGGAAGTATGATACCGGGGAAACCGAGGACGATGGCATGGGTACCGGCAAGGTGGTCACGAACGGCTCCCGTCTGAATGTGCGTACCGGTGCAGGCATGGATTATGAGATCATCGATCAGCTTCGCCCCGGCGAGGAAGTAAAGGTGATCGGTGTTGATGGCGACTGGTATCAAATCACGGTTCCCGAAAAGAATGGCTATGTCCACAGCGACTATCTGGAGCTGATTGAGGAAGCCGAGCAGAACAGTGAAATGGATATGGCGCTGCTTATGATGTTCATGAATATGTTCATGCAGAATATGGACACCGGCGCAGATGCCAGTGAATCCGCCCTCACTCCCGATGGCAACCTGATACTGGTTGATGATGTCGGCTCTCCTGATAAAATCGGTAAACAGTTCATTACAGCGGTAACAAAGAACGGCAACTACTTTTATATCATCATCGACCGTGACGATGAAGGAAATGAGACAGTTCACTTCTTGAATCAGGTGGACGAAGCCGACCTTCTGATGCTGATGAGCGAGGAAGAAGCTGCAAAGTACACTGAGCCTGTGGTTGAGACCACTCCAGAACCGACCGAGACGGAACCGGAGCCTGAGGTCACAGAGCCTGCGCCTGAGGAGAAGCCTAAGACCAATATGATTCCGGCTATCCTTGCTCTGCTTGCCCTTGCTGGCGGCGGTGGTTTCTTCGCCTTTAAGAAGTTGCAGGAAAAGAAGAAAGAAAAAGAAGCGGCAAAGCCTGACCCTGACGCTGATTATGTAGGTGATGACGAGGACTACGGCTACAGTGAGGAATTTGAGGACGACGATGATGCTGACTTCGTCGCTGACGAGGAGGACAACGAACCCGTATAACCAAGAACAGGCATTATGCCTGGGGCAATCTTCGGATTGCCTTTACATACTTCCATAGCGAAACCGCATTTTTTGTTGTATAATGGATTTATAAAATAAGAGAGAAAGGAGATCAACATGGCAGTTTCATGTGTAAGTACACCTTTGGGTGATTTCTACTCAATAACGGATTCAAATATAGTTCATCTTCTTCGTAATTATATTGGATATGCTACCCCTTCCCTAATAGAAGTAGCTGAAAAGGAACTAAATTCTGCAACTCTCAAGAAAGAGTTCCAAAAGTTTCAAAAAGATGTTAAGAGAGTCTTATATGACAATTTTAAGGTTAAGAAAAAATTGGGTGATTACGACAATAGAGAGTTGGCAAGTAAAGTAATAAATTATTCGGGAGGGGATGACGACAACTATTTCCGCAATGCTTTGATTATTATTTTGAAAGTTTTGGAATATGTAGAAGAAGAAATAGAGAAGTATGATGATGAGGAGATCACCCGAGAGCTTTTTGGGGGTGAAGCATCGTATCTTCACCTTTTACTATCACATATCCAGGAATTTGTTGAAAGAGTGGCATCAGTAAAAGAGAACAAAAATTACAATCGTTCCTCTTCCAGAAAGAAACTATTGGCTCGTGAAGTCTTTGATCTTGCAAGAAGAATCCCGAAGGGACAAGCATATACAAACGAAGTGACACACATATTTGAGGTGATATTCTTTATTCGACAGGCTATTGAATTGAAAGTTCTGGAATCATTATCCATTTTGGGTGTCGTGAACGAAAAATACCATAGACCAGTAAAAATATCTGCGGATGCTTTTATTAACCTTCTTGCAGATCCCGCTGTAAAGCAACGAGATATAAGAGGACAGTATAATGCAGTCGATACTAAGTTTATAGGTGTTGTCCATGCATGGACTAATTATTTTGTTCACTCTGGAACTGGTTATTGGTTTTGGGAAGTTGAATTTGTAAGGAGAACCTTACAAGACTTTATACTGGAACCCATTGAAATTGATAAAGATTATTGGGAAACAATTCCTACAAAAGTATTGGAGTTAGTCAAAGAGGACGAACGAGGAGATACAAAAGTGATTATGTTGAAGCATTGAAATAGAGTAATAGGTGTTTTTTATCAACAATAATCGTTAACTGTTCACGGTTAAAGTCATTTACATAGCAGTCATGCACTACGGTGTGTGGCTGCTTATTTTTTGGAAAGGAGCAGATGCGAATGAAATTAGTATTGGCTGAGAAACCCTCAGTCGCACAGAGAATTGCCAAGGTGCTTGGGGCAAACAAGCGTGAAGATGGCTACCTTGAAGGCAACGGCTATGTGGTCAGCTGGTGTGTCGGTCATCTGGTGGAGCTGGCACAGCCCGAAGTCTACGATGCGAAATACGGCAAATGGGTGTATAATGACCTGCCGATCTTCCCGGCTGACTGGCAGTATGCGGTTTCTTCCGGAACCAAGAAGCAGTTCGGTATCCTGAAAAAGCTCATGGCCAGGGACGATGTTGCCAGCCTTGTGTGTGCGACAGATGCCGGTCGTGAGGGCGAACTGATCTTCCGACTGGTGTACCACAAAGCCGGGTGCAGAAAGCCCTTTGAGCGGCTTTGGATTTCTTCCATGGAAGATTCCGCTATCCGGGAGGGCTTTGATAATCTCAAGTCTGGAACTGAATATGATGCTTTGTATGAAGCAGCCCTGTGTCGAGAGCGAGCCGACTGGATTGTTGGCATTAACGCTACTCGGCTTTTTTCAACCCTTTATGGACAGACCCTGAATGTTGGTCGAGTCATGACTCCCACCCTTGCAATGGCAGTCATGCGTGAAGCTGCCATTGCCGCTTTCAAACCGGAACCCTTTTACACGGTTCAGATTGGACTGAATGGGTTTGCGGCAGCAAGCGAACGCTTCAAAAAGAAGTCGGATGCCGAAGCAGTCAGCAGAGATTGCTCTGCCGCTGTGGTCACCAAGGCAGAACGCAAGGAGAAAAGTGAAAAGCCGCCTGCGCTCTATGATCTGACCAGTTTGCAGAGAGACGCCAACCGTGTGCTGGGCTATACGGCACAGCAGACTTTGGATTACACCCAGAACCTTTATGAAAAGACGCTGGTCACTTATCCCCGTACCGACAGCAGATACCTGACGGACGATATGGCACACAATCTGCCAGACCTCGTAAATATGGCTTTCCACATATTCCCCGCCCCAGGTGTGGATTATGTACCTGTCCATGCGGAGCAGGTTGTGGATAACAAAAAAGTCACAGACCATCATGCCATTATCCCTACCAGAGAATTGCAGAAATGCAATCTGAATGAGCTTCCTAAGGGCGAGCTTGCAATTTTGCAGCTGATTTCCACCCGCCTTTTCGTGGCTGTGGGAGATCCGCACCGATACGAAGAGACAGTCATTGAACTGGACTGCGGTGGAACAGCGTTCTCTGCCAAGGGAAAAACCATCCTGCATAATGGTTGGAAAGCTTTTACCAGGAAGAGCAGTTCGACAAAATCTGACGAAAAGGAACAGGCACTCCCTTCTGTTTCTGTTGGCAATGAAATGGCTGTCACCAGTACGGAAATCAAGGAAGGAAAGACCTCCCCTCCGAAGCACTTCACCGAAGATACGCTCCTGCAGAGCATGGAAACTGCCGGGGCGGACGAGATGCCAGATGAGGTGGAACGCAAAGGTCTGGGAACCCCTGCAACCCGTGCCGGTATCATCGAAAAACTGGTTCGCATTGGTTTTCTGGAACGGAAAGGCGATAAGAAAACCAAGCATCTGATTCCGACCCACAAGGGAACAGCTCTGGTAACAGTCATGCCCGAACAGATTCAGTCCCCGTCTATGACAGCGGATTGGGAGGAAAAACTGTTGCTCATCGAGAAAGGTGAATACGCCAGCGAGGATTTTATGGATGAGATCAAAGATGTGATTGCCGGTCTGATTCAGAATTATGAGGTCATTCGGGATTCTGAGGTTCTGATGTCAAAGGAAAGCAATGCCGTGGGGAAATGCCCTGTCTGCGGCAGTTCTGTGGAAGAAAAGGCGAAAGCATTTTTCTGTTCCAACCGAAGCTGCAAGTTTGCCCTCTGGAAGAACAACCGCTACTTCGAGAGTATTGGCAAGAGCATGACCAGCACCACGGCACAAAAGCTGCTTGGCTCTGGGAAAATCAAGCTGAAAGGCTGTAAATCAGCTAAGATCGGAAACACCTTTGATGCCACGGTCTATATGGAGGTATTCGAGGACGGAAAGACCAGGTTTAACATGGAATTTGATAACGGAGGAAAACGCAAATGAGGAATGAGTATAACCCGGACGGCAAGGACATCCGATTTATTGACAGCCGCTATAAGGATTTGTTTCGTATCCCTGACGGCGGCTGTGTCCAGATTCATTATCCCGATGAAACCGTCGTAAAGCCCTGTAAATTCATCGACGAGTACCACACCCAGGTTGGCTACAATGTGTTCCACATCTGCCAGTTCGCAGAAATCATGGAGCGCAACGGCGCAACCTACATGGCAGAGCCTGAGATTATGGGTGATGAGGCGGCATGGAAGGTCGGTCGTGACAGAATCCTGGCGGTTCAGGTCTGTGAGGATGGCTACGATTACACTCTGTTAGATGAAAACTACAACGAGATGGATGGTGGTCAGCTGGATAACCCGGATTTAACTATGATCGAAGCCAGAAAAGAAATTCTGGAATCCTTTGGTCTGGAACACAGGGAGCTTCGTGCCATGGTCTATGAGGATGTGATGGAACAGGCTTTTGAGGTTGGCAGGCAGGCGGTTGTGGTGAACGACCCTGTTGCAGAGCTTGCGTTCAAACTCGACCGTTTTGCCGAGAACTTCGACCCCTATGAATATATGGATCAGGTCGATGATGCGCAGGCGCATATCCAGAAAATCAAGACAGACCTTGCCGCAGGCAATACTGCACCATACCGTGAGTTTCTGGATACGGCCATTGCGGAGTCTCGTGAGGAAACTGCCGTAGAGGTTGCTAAGGTGCTGAGAAGTCAGCTGGATAAGATTGACCCGCCCAAGCGTGAGTCGGTCATGGCAAAGCTGGCACAGGCGGCAGAAAAGACTTCGCCTGCCACGCCCTCGCATAAGCATAAGGAACCGGAACGATAAGGAGGTCGCCTATGAAAATTGAAAAATGGGATGATGTTCATGGAAATACCACTTCCGATGACAGAATGGTGGCATTTCTGGAAAGCTCCACGGACTCTTACGCAGTCCTTCAGCTGAAACGCATTGACGAGACCGACAAGTTTCGTTTCATGCTGTATTGGCACATTCAGAAACTGGAGGAACAGCCGACCATTGACCATTATGAGGTGGTCTACAATGGCCCGATTGAACAGTCTGCCGGTGCTGCCGAGCAGCTGGAAGCTCTTTATACCAGGTTCAATATTGACCATCCGGAGGACTTCCGTGGTCACAGTATGTCGGTCAGCGACATCGTGGCGCTCAAGGTCGCCAGTGAAGTATCCTGTTATTACGTTGATGCCTTCGGTTTCGTGGAGCTTCAGGACTTTATGAAACCCGAAAACTATCTGAAAAATGCAGAGATGGCTATGGAGGACGACTATGGGATGTTGGATGGCATCATTAACAACGGGAAAGCTCCCGCTGCGGAAGAACGCCCTTCCGTGTTGGAACAGCTGAAAGAAATGTCGG
>PPYE01618465.1_pt1 | contig 11397 bp, 8 predicted proteins | sample 1559881 | NCBI WGS metagenome assembly PPYE01 (sample SAMN08240022, study PRJNA423297) | Human gut metagenome, whole genome shotgun sequencing project.
AGCCACGAAAAGCACTTGCCCTTGCAGGGGGCGGGCTTTCCCTCCGAAGTCGGGAAGCCTTTCAGAACTGCGGTGCTGTAATCCGAAGCGGCGGCTTATGCCGTCAATCCGCTAAATCCAAAGTAATATGAAAGAGAAAAGGAAAAGCAAATCAGGGAGAAATCCCAAACTTGATCCGGCGGTGTACCGGTACACCGTCCGTTTCAACGAGGAGGAACACAACCGTTTCCTCGCCATGTTCGGAAAATCGGGTGTCTATGCACGGTCTGTTTTCCTCAAAGCGCACTTCTTCGGGCAACCGTTCAAGGTGCTGAAGGTGGACAAGACGTTGGTGGACTATTACACCAAACTGTCGGATTTTCATGCACAATTCCGTGCCGTGGGTACGAATTACAACCAAGTCGTGAAGGAACTGAGGCTGCATTTTTCAGAGAAAAAGGCGATGGCGTTGCTCTACAAATTAGAGCAACACACCGTCGAACTCGTGAAACTGAGCCGCCGGATTGTGGAACTTTCAAGGGAAATGGAGGCAAAATGGTCGCAAAAATCAGTGTAGGAAGTTCGTTGTACGGCGCGATTGCCTACAACGGGGAGAAGATTAACGAGGCGCAGGGGCGGCTTCTCACCACCAACCGCATCTACAATGACGGTTCGGGAACGGTGGACATAGGCAAGGCGATGGAGGGTTTTCTCACCTTCCTGCCACCGCAGATGAAGATCGAGAAGCCGGTGGTGCATATCTCTCTCAACCCGCACCCGGAGGATGTGCTGACCGATATTGAGTTGCAGAATATCGCCCGCGAGTATCTGGAAAAACTCGGTTTCGGAAACCAGCCTTATCTTGTATTCAAGCACGAGGACATCGACCGCCACCACCTGCACATCGTGACGGTCAACGTGGACGAGAACGGGAAAAGGCTCAACCGGGATTTTCTCTACCGCCGCAGCGACCGTATCCGCAGGGAACTGGAACAGAAGTACGGATTGCATCCGGCAGAACGTAAAAATCAGAGATTGGATAATCCGTTGCGCAAGGTGGCCGCATCGGCAGGTGATGTGAAGAAGCAGGTAGGCAACACCGTGAAGGCTCTGAATGGGCAGTACCGTTTCCAGACGATGGGCGAATACCGTGCGCTCCTTTCCTTATATAATATGACGGTGGAGGAAGCGAGGGGCAACGTGCGCGGACGGGAGTATCACGGGCTGGTCTATTCCGTCACGGACGACAAGGGTAACAAGGTGGGCAACCCGTTCAAATCCTCGCTTTTCGGGAAGTCCGCAGGCTATGAAGCCGTACAGAAGAAGTTTGTCCGTTCCAAATCGGAAATCAAGGATAGGAAACTGGCAGACATGACGAAACGCACCGTCCTTTCCGTGCTGCAAGGCACTTATGACAAGGACAAATTTGTATCCCAACTCAAAGAGAAGGGCATCGACACCGTACTGCGCTACACAGAGGAAGGGCGCATCTATGGGGCTACCTTCATCGACCACCGCACGGGATGCGTGCTGAACGGTTCGCGCATGGGTAAGGAGCTTTCGGCGAATGCCTTGCAGGAACACTTCACCCTGCCATACGCCGGACAACCGCCGATACCGCTATCCATCCCTGTGGATGCTGCGGACAAGGCACACGGGCAGACCGCCTACGACAGTGAAGATATATCGGGCGGTATGGGCTTGCTCACTCCCGAAGGTCCGGCGGTAGATGCCGAGGAAGAGGCTTTCATCCGGGCGATGAAGCGCAAAAAGAAGAAAAAACGCAAGGGCTTGGGTATGTAATCAGAGTATCAACAATTAAAAAATCAATGTATGTCACAACAAGAAGACGATTTGAGGGCATTGGCGAAAATCATGGATTTTCTCGGGTTCGTGCTGTTTTTCCTGAACTGGTGGTTGCTGCCCCTGCCGCTGCCGCTTGAAGCGGTGACGGGACTGTATGTCCTTACCATTGGAACGGGCTATGTCTGCCTGTTGATGGGTGGTCTGTGGATGAGCCGCCTGTTGAAACACAATTTGATGGAGGATGTTTTCAACAACGAGAACGAGAGTTTCATGCAGGAAACGAGGCTTATCGAAAGCGAGTATTCGGTCAATCTGCCGACACGTTTCTATTACAGGAAACGCTGGAACAACGGTTGGATCAATGTAGTTAATCCCTTCCGTGCGTCCATCGTGTTGGGTACGCCGGGCAGCGGCAAGTCCTATGCCGTGGTAAACAATTTTATCAAGCAACAGATTGAAAAGGGCTTTAGTCAATACATCTACGATTTCAAGTATCCCGACCTATCTACTATTGCCTACAACCATTTGCTGAACCACCCGGACGGCTACAAGGTAAAGCCGAAGTTCTATGTGATCAACTTCGACGACCCGCGACGCTCTCATCGGTGCAATCCCATTCACCCGGATTTTATGGAAGATATTACGGATGCCTATGAGAGTGCCTACACAATAATGCTCAACCTCAATAAAACGTGGGTGCAAAAGCAGGGCGACTTCTTCGTGGAGTCACCTATCATTCTGTTTGCCAGTATTATCTGGTATCTCAAAATCTATCAGAACGGGAAGTTTTGCACGTTTCCCCATGCTATCGAGTTTCTGAACCGCCGTTACGAGGATATATTTCCGATACTGACCTCTTATCCGGAGCTGGAGAACTACCTTTCGCCGTTCATGGATGCGTGGCTTGGAGGGGCTGCGGAGCAGCTCATGGGTCAGATAGCGTCGGCAAAAATCCCGCTTTCGAGGATGATTTCACCGCAGCTCTACTGGGTGATGTCAGACAGCGAGTTTACGCTGGACATCAACAATCCCGAAGAGCCGAAAATCCTCTGCGTGGGTAACAATCCCGACCGTCAGAATATCTACGGTGCGGCACTCGGTCTGTATAATTCCCGTATCGTGAAGCTCATCAACAAGAAGGGGATGCTGAAGTCATCGGTCATCATCGACGAGTTGCCCACAATATACTTCAAAGGGTTGGACAATCTTATAGCTACCGCCCGAAGCAACAAGGTTGCCGTGTGTCTGGGCTTTCAGGATTCCGGCAGGATGTTTCCACCTCCATCAACACGCAGATGGACGCGCTCATTCCACCGAGTAAGATTTCCGGGCTTACGCAGGGAATGTTTGTCGGTTCTGTATCCGACAACTTCAACGAGCGTATCGAGCAGAAGATTTTTCATTGCGAGATTGTGGTGGATGCCGAAAAGGTGAAACGGGAAGAAAGTGCCTACAAGAAAATTCCCGTCATTACAAACTTCACGGACGAGGACGGCAACGACCGCATGAAGGAAACGGTGCAGGCGAACTACCGGCGCATCAAGGAAGAGGTGAAGCAGATTGTGCAGGAGGAACTGGAGCGTATCAAAAACGATCCGGTGCTGTGTAAACTGCTACCAGATAATGAGACTGTCTAACAAGTCCCCAAAATTGAAAATTATCCCTATCGAAGTTTGAAGTGACCCCCAAAAGTTGGATACAATTTTTTTGGGGGGCACTTCAGTTCTGACGGGTAAAATCGTAAAATTCGGACTTGTTAGACAAATACTTACGCGGTTTCAACCTCAGGTACTGAATCTATCGAATTGACAAATTTAACCAATTGCGGATCTGAATCTTTTTGTATGAGGTTTCGGAGACTCTTTTTCAATTCATAAGCATCATCCCCTGCTGTATTTATTAAATCCATATAAAAATCTTTGTTTTGCAGAATCAATGAACGGCATGCCCCATCGGAAATTACAGGTTTCACTATTTTATCAATAACGTCTCCAGCTTGACTTTTCAAATTACCATGCGATCTAAGCCATGTTTCGAAAAATTGAAACTTTATTGCATTGATAGTCTTTTTACCGATGCAGAAATCATTTCTTATATCGGTAACTGTCGATTTAATTTTTCGTTTATCCAATCTTTCAACTATATTCTTGAAACAATTAGGGAAAGGATTCAAACTTTGAGTTCCAGAAGCAATATCCATCAGAATCTTTTTGCCAAATTCAGTCAAGTTATCTGGCAAGGATTTGATTTTAGCCAGTAAATGTTTTATTGCGACAAACCAATAATATGATGTATGTGCTGTTCTTTGGGCGTATAATGTATCAACACTTATTTCAGACAACGCTTCGAACGCTATTTTATTGATATGATCGGTCAGGACATTGCTTATTTTAGTGGTCAAATCGTAAAAAGATGCGTCAGGAATTACATCTTTAATATTGTTCTTAGTGATATACTTATCCAAATCGGTATTCCACTCTGCTAAATGCTCGATAAATACCTCATCCGTTACACCTATTCTGTTCTTAATATCTTCAAATTGGGGCAATATGTCTGAGAGCAATAATTTATAGCCAAGTTTATGATTTACCATGTATTGTAGTGTTTCATTTAATAGCGGTATATTCCATCCCACACTATTTACTAATAAGTCTCCATGATCCACATAATAGTCCATGAGTTCTGCAACATATTTTATATCTCCACCCTCTATTAAGGAAACGGAATGACCATGTGCCAATTGCATGGCGACTAAATCGTAATATCCAGACTCTTTAATGTTTCGGCCATCAGTTTCTAATTCAGAATGCAACTGATTTATGTAGGTTGAATCTAACGTTACAGGTAAAGGTCTTTCTTCGTCAGATGCCAATAAACGATAGGTTGTAAATATAGCCCCTATATTATCTTTATTTACATTCTGTTCATCAATGCAATTCGTGATCGCTTGCAAAAGCGTTGGAAACGTATAGGTAGAATTATCTTTTAACGTTTTTACAATATCTGCATGGTCGAAATTATCGGGTAGTAAGTTTGCCAAATAATTATCGAGCGCCTCCGAATTTGTTGCTACTTGATAATATTTATATGCTTTAGTTGTCGCGTTATCCCGATAGGCAGCATCTGTTGCATTTGCAGCTTGAATATAATCGATAAATGTATTTGGCTTGACTGTTTTTGCTTCAATCAATGACGTAAAATCGCACGCCAACTTATTTTGCGCAATAAACCTGTCTATTGCATCTAACGTTTTGAAATAGTCGCCGCCATTGAAGTCATTGAACCGAACTATCTTCTTATATAATTGAGCAATCACATGGTTTTGGCTTTCCGTGTCTAAATGCAACAGCAGTTCTTGGTATTCGACAGGGAACACCTGCTTCTCTATGGATTCTTTTAATTTCAATTGTGCTATTCTTTGCCATACACGCAGAATAACATCGCTCTTTCGAGTTAATTTATGCAAACAATGTATAATCTTATCGATAAGCGCATTGTCCATACATTGTATAACTTCTTCTAATACAGTGTCAAATTGTTTATTAGTCTCTGCATATTGATTTATGTCGTGGTCTTCTTCTCCGTTGATGCAGCCTTCAATATATTTTTTCAATGGAATTTGTCGAGCATCTTCAACATCGACACCATATACCAAAGCTGCAATTTCGCGTTGTGTTTGCAGATCATTGTTAATTATTGTTTGAATGCCATTCAGATAGTCGCCGGACAATATTTGTTCTACTGGATTTGCCAGAATATCCGTCTTCTTCAAACAGAACAATGCTATGTTTATCATCAAAATTTCGTTACACCACTCTTGTTTAAGAGCGACCATCTCATTGATATATGATATAATTTCCCTAACATTGGCATTAGGATTTACCAATCTGAATATCCGATTTATAGTTTCTTTCGCTTCATTTTCTGTTTCTCCAAATGCTTCAACAAACAGTTTGTTGAATATACTTCGATAGTCGGTAATAACAGGAGGAGCAACACGATAAACAATAGGGAAAGTTTTATTGATAAAATACTTGGTCAGTTGTTTCGTTTGTTCGTCGGTCTCATCTCCGAATGCACAAGCTAAATGTGTTTCATCGAAAGGAATAACAGCCCAAACATTTTCAAAACCGCTATCGGCGAAGAACGTATGGATAGAAGACCATAATTCTTTTACTTTTTCAGCGGGGAGACGATCCATGTTGTCAAAAACAAGGACTAATTTACGTTGTCCTTTTTCCTTGATAAAATCAGAAATGTCTTGCATCCATGTTTTGAACTCGTAAACCGTTGGTTCGTCTTCGCTCAAAGTCTCATAGCAAACGTCCTTTTCGACTTTATCTTGATAAATAGCTAACATATAACTCCATCCATATTTATGATCTTTGCTATATGCCCATTTCCAAACGCACAATGCAATAAGAACTGGCAGTGCAGCTATGATAATAGACAATAAAGAAAACCACCATGTTGTGGGTGTAGGTTTTACTGCATACGCAATAAATGTAAATATCGGAGTTAAAACTGCAACCAAAAATGCCGCAACCATACCATTACTGATAAGGGGATATTTTTCGGTTACGGTCTCCGTTTTACGGGCTAATAAATATTTCAGCTTTTCAGACCATGATACGGTTTTCGTACCTCCACCTTTGACTTTTATTGTTGCATTTCCAGATAGGATACCATCATCAATAAGTTTGCTTGTAAGCAATTCCAATATAGAGCGGCGTTGCAAGTCCTCTTGATGTCCCCATGCGTCATACTCAAAAAAGTAATAGTCGTCTGATAATTCACGTTCCAACATTTTAACCACGTTGGATTTTCCAGATCCCCAAATACCTTCGATGCCGATAATTCGAGGTAAAGTACATTCCTCATCCAATGAATCATTCTGACAAAAATGGCGAGCAATAGTTTTTGCCAACCTTTCTTGCGAACCTCCATCGAATTTGTCAATACCACACGGTTTATTTTGGATAAACCGCGGATATTGCTGTTTGGATTGTAGTTTTGTTTCCATATACGTAATTTATTGATTATACGAACTCCAAATAATTCTCCCGATTTACCACATGAAACTCGGCATAGGGATAGGCTTCTTGGAAGGCTTTCGGTGCGGCCGGCATTTTATTTCCCCACTTGAACTCCAAGGCGGTAAGACTGTCGGCACTCTCCTCAATCAGGTCGATTTCCTGTTTGTCGTAGGTGCGCCAGAAATAGAACTCCCTGTGCAGTCCCTCATTGAAGTTCGCTTTGCGCCGCTCTCCGATGATGTAGTTCTCCCACAGCGCACCGACATCCTGCCGAATGGCCAGCGGTGAGAAAGCCCCGATAATGGCATTGCGAATGCCGTTGTCGTAGAAGTACCACTTGCCAGCTTTTGTAACCTCCTTGCGTAGGTTACGCGAATAAGCCCCCAGACGATAGATAACGAAGACCTTTTCCAATAGGTCGAGGTATTTTTCAACGGTCGTCTTGCTCATGCCGAGTTGTTTACCTAACTCTTCGTAAGAAACTTCGCTGCCCAACTGAAAAGCTATCAATCGCAGTAGATCGCGCATCTTGCTCGAATTTTTTAAGCCGTCAATTGCTAAGATATCTTTAAGCAGGTATGCACCGACAATATCACGTAGGTAGTCTGTTTTACGTTCATAGTTCTCCATCATTACTACTTCGGGATAGGAACCGTAAATCAAGCGCGCTTCGAGGTTCTGGCGGGTTTCAAGTGCCGTTTCCGTCTGTGCGATTTCCCGTTGCGAGAATGGTGTAAGGAGAAATTGCGTACTGCGGCCGACCAACGGTTCACCAGTCTTATTCAGCAAATCGAATGACGAAGAACCACTTGCCAAGACACTTATTCCCGGTATTTCATCAACTATCAACTTCAGAATACTACCGATTTGTGGTATGTTCTGTGCCTCATCAATAGCCAGCAAATCAATACCATCCAATAAATGCCGATAATTGGCTATTGAGCGATTCTCCAATAGTGCTAATGTGTCGTAGTCTTCGCCGTTGAGCATCATCGTCCTACCTGAATAGTTGTCCACAATTTTACGCATCATTACCGTTTTACCAACACGGCGAGCACCAAAAATCAGTACTGCTTTATTGGGCGCGATTCGTGCTGTAATCTTCTCTTGAAGTATTCTATTTACTGTTTCCATACCTTATAAAATATAATGCAAAGATAATCATATTTTTTTAATTGGCGAATTTTACAAAAAAAACGGGCTATTAAATGGCGATTTTTACAACCACAATCTTATGGAAGTTGTTTCATTGTTTTTAGTAATGATATATGTTCATACTATGATGACTCAATAATTTACCAGACATACGTTTCTGAAATTTGTCCTTATAGGAATGAAAAACTCACATATATTGTGCTAATTAATATATAATTAAATGAAAATAAAAAGACAGGATACGAGTATTCCTGTCTTCTCATATGTAATGGATATTTTTTTATTTTCTCATCCGCTCCAACTCCTCATCACGCAACATTCTCTCGTTCAGTTTTTCCTGCATCCTGTCAATGAAATAGGTGCGGCTTTCGTTCTTCCGGCGTTTGATATCAGTGTAGAAGCGGTAGCAGTCTTTAGAATCAACCCCGAATATCTTATAGAGAAGTGGGGCGAGCTGTTTGAGCGGCATATTGCCGTTGTTGATGCAGCCCATCACGTCTATGCCGTAGATAAGTTCCACGAGGTCGATGGCATTGCCCGTCCATTGAAGAAGGCTGGCGGTGGTTTCTGTTGCGTTGTTGGCGGATATTAGTGGTGGCACTTGGGGCGTGGCAAGGAATTTCTGCATCTTTCTTACGAAAGACAGAGCCTTGCTGACGTAGGCGGCAATCTCTCTTTTTTCTTCTGACAGATTACGTACGGGATGGTGCTGCAACTCGATTTCGATGTAGGCAAGCGCGATGACGGTAAGGTTCATGTCCATGCCGCCGTTGCACAGTTCGATCACTTGGGTGGCGAAAGCCGTGTATGCCGTTTCCATATTGCAGTCGCCGGCTTCGTTTATCAGGCGGAAAAAGTCGGTTTCCGCCAGCAAGAAATAATTCATGGTTCTGTCAATTTTGAAAATTACACTTTGTTTTCTGCGTGCGCACATGAATATAATTGGCAAAAAACGCGGCAGAAAATAAAAAATCCAACACTCAATTTTACAAAGTGCTGGATTTCAGAGGTATAAAATTCAGTATTTTTTCACAAGGACAAATTATCTCCGACTTAAATTGTTTGTAATCGGAACATTTATTCTATTCCTGAAAATAGAAATGTATGCTTGCCGCACATTTTGGCTATCTTGCTTTTTTATCAAGGATATAGATAATGCGACATACACCGTTGGGATAGCTTTTCAAAGAGGAAAGCGTCCAGTGTTGCTCTGGCAGAGCCGACTTAAAAAAATGTCGTCCGCTTCCGGATATGAAAGGAACGGTGTATAGTATGATTTCATCCACAGCGTGCATCCGCAGCAGTCCGTTTATATAGTCTGCCGTGTCCGGTGTGGCTTCCGCGAGGTAACGGATGTTTGTGCAGTCTTTTCTCCATTCGTGCAGCATTGAAATGGAATAGTCCGGTGTCACACGGTAAAAGGCTTTCTTCCTGATTTCATCAAGACCGCAACGGTCAAGGCACAAATCCTGATGTGCTTTATCATATAACTCTGAAGAAAGACATCCGTCCATCGTCAGTACGGCGAGAATCTGAACTTTACCCATAATCGTTTCCTTTCGTTAGGCAAGGGTAAAAAAGTAGCGTGCAATTCACACTACCTTCAAGCGATGGCTCTGGTAAAGCCTTTACGGAGAGTACGTGAATGCACGCTATGCGTAAGCATAGCATAAGCATCACGCAATCGTCTCCGTAGTTCCAATTTACCAGATTTTCGCTTGAAACGCCTTGCGGTCTTATCCTATATGTTGGCGGCGAAAAGCTCCTGCCAATCGCCGTTTTTCTCAAATGTTATGCAAAGATAGCCAAATTCAGTGAATTACGGGCTATGATTGCTTGAATTTATATTTAAGTCCACCTGCGCCTGCAATACAGCACCCATAACTTTCTGCCGAAGTTCCCGCACGTTGCCCGGCCATGCGTGTGTCAGCAACGCTTTACGTGCTTCGGAACTGAACCCGCTCACGCTACACTCCAGCTCTCTGTTTGCCATATCACGGAAGAACTCTGCCAGCGGCATAATGTCTTCTTGACAGTCACGCAACGGAGGAACGGTTATCCCGAAGTCGTGCAGGCGGTACAGAAGATCCTGCCGAAAACGCTTTTCATTCACCGATACCTCCAAATCTTCATTGGTAGCAGCGATGATGCGGACATTGAAATTCCGGTCTGCCTTGTCTCCGACCGGGCGATACCGCCTCTCCTGTATGGCACGGAGCAACATCTGTTGGGTTTCCAACGCGAGGTTTCCTACCTCGTCCAGAAACAACGTGCCGCCTTCCGCCTCATGGAAATATCCTTTCTTGGCATTGTCCGCACCTGTAAATGCACCTTTGACGTGTCCGAAGAAAGCCGACGGTGCAAGCTCTTTGGAGAGTGAACCGCAGTCCACCGCCACAAATGGCTTGCCTGCACGTTTGCTCTTGTCATGCAACAGGTGGGCAATATGCTCCTTGCCCGTGCCGTTCTCACCAAATATCATCACGCTCATATCGGTGGCGGCTACCAGCCTTATGCGGTGCATGATTTTCTGAAAGGCGGAACCTTCACGGGCGAATATAGGCATACGGCGTTGTCCTGCCTGACGTTCTTTCAGTATGGAACGGATCAGGGGGACAAGTTTATCCTCCACAAGCTGTTTGGGAATATAGTCTATCGAGCCGAGTTTCATGCTTTCCACGGCGGTATTAACTTCGGCGTAGTCGGTCATAATGATGAAGGGCTGCATCTTTCCCTCCTTTCGCATCCAGCACAAAAGGTCTATGCCACTGCCGTCAGGCAGACGCAGGTCGGCAACCACGATATCATTATCTGTTGCCTGTTGCAGATGTTTCTTCGCGGTTGAGAGGTGGTAAGCCTTCATATTGCGGTAGCCCTCCCGTGACAGCATATTGCAGACATATTCGCAATACACGATGTTGTCTTCCACCACAATTATTTTTGTCTTATTCATCTTCGTATTTTCTCCTTTCCTCTTCTGCCAACCGTATTATTTCCACTCCCTTATCCAGCACGGCAGTCACGGCATGGCTTAACGCTTCACCATCCGGGAGAGCATCGCCACGAAGCAATCCGTAAAGTACATTCAGCGGTTGGTCGGCACGGAGCACCTCCCACGAACTGCGCAGGTGGTGGATCAGGGAATCCAGCTTTTGCAGGTCTTTTTCTTTTGCTGCATCCCGTACCGCCTGCATTTCCTTTTCTGTTTCAGTTATCAACTTTTCCAGCATGACGGCTTCATTGCCATAGGACAATAAGGCGGAAAAGTCCGGTTTCCCGTCCGGTGTCGCTTTTATGGCACACCTGTCGGAAACCTCCATCAGTTCCGATATGGAGAACGGTTTGAACAGGCATCCGGCAAAGCCTTTTGCCAATAGTTCCCCTTTGTTACAACTGCCCGAAGCGGTTGCCACAACCACCG
>PPYE01662493.1_pt1 | contig 11396 bp, 6 predicted proteins | sample 1559881 | NCBI WGS metagenome assembly PPYE01 (sample SAMN08240022, study PRJNA423297) | Human gut metagenome, whole genome shotgun sequencing project.
GTCGTTCTCGTTGAGGGCGCGCACGTCCTGGAGAATGTCAGCCATCTTGTAGATGGCGTTGTCGCCGCGCTCGGGAGCGGAGCCGTGGCAGGAAACGCCCTTCACGTCCACGCGGATCTCCATACGGCCGCGGTGACCACGGTAGATGCCGCCGTCGGTGGGCTCGGTGGAGATGACGAACTCAACCTGCTCCTTCTTGATGCCGTTGGCGGGGAAGAACTTGTTGACGATGTACTGCCAGCACATACCGTCGCAGTCCTCTTCCTGCACGGAGCCGACGACCATGATCTTGTAGCCGGCGGGGATCAGGCCCAGATCCTTCATGATCTTGGCGCCGTACACGGCGGAAGCCATGCCGCCCTCCTGGTCGGAACCGCCGCGGCCGTAGATGACCTCGTCGTCCTCATAGCCCTCGTAGGGGTCGTGGGTCCAGTTGTTGATATTGCCGATGCCCACGGTGTCGATGTGGGAGTCGATGGCGATGATCTTGTCGCCCTCGCCCATCCAGCCGATCACGTTGCCCAGGCCGTCGAACTCGGCCTTGTCAAAGCCCAGCTTCTCCATCTCGGCCTTGATGCACTCGCAAACGCCCTTCTCCTCGCAGCTCTCGCTGGGGATGCGGATCATGTCCCGCAGGAAGCGGGTCATGTCGGCCTTATAACCTTCGGCAGCAGCTTTGATCTTCTCAAAATCCATGGTAATGACCTCCATTTTCAAATTATTTCACGGTTTCATCGGGACATTTCCCGGTCAGCACAAACTTAGTAAGGCTTCTGGGGGGTGTCGACGGTGGGATACTCGCCGTCCCAGATCACCCGACGGAACTTCAGGGGATCGGTGTTGCCCTCGGTGGAGAACATGAGCACCTGGCTGAAGCGGTTGAGCTCCAGAGCGTCACGCAGCTCCTTGTAAGTGTCGTCGCACATGATGGCGTCCAGCACGCCCATACCCACGGCACCGGACTCGCCGGAGATCACAGTGGGATCGCCCTTGACAGGCACGCCCAGCATACGCATACCCTTGGCGCTCACCCAGTCGGGGCAGGAAATGAAGGCGGAAACATGGTTGCGGAGGATGTCCCAGGAGATGGTGTTGGGCTCGCCGCAGGCCAGACCGGCCATGATGGTCTGGAGGTCGCCGGTGACGATGCGGGGCTTGCCGTCGTTGGCCAGAGCACCCTGATAGAGGCAGTCAGCAGCGCGGGCTTCCATCACCACGAACTTGGGAGGATCGTTGGGGAACAGGTTGGTGAAGTAACCCACCACAGCGCCGGCCAGAGAGCCCACGCCAGCCTGCACGAACACGTGGGTGGGGCGGTTCACGCCGCACTGACGGAGCTGATCAGCAGCCTCGTTGGCCATGGTGCCGTAGCCCTGCATGATCCAGGAGGGGATCTCCTCGTAGCCGTCCCAAGCGGTGTCCTGTACGATGACGCCATGCTCGGTCTGCTCAGCCTCGGCGGCGGCCATACGCACGCAGTCGTCGTAGTTGACTTCCTCGATGGTGACCTTGGCGCCCTCCTTGGCGATGTTGTCAAAGCGGGACTTGGCGCTGCCCTTGGGCATATGTACCACAGCCTTCTGGCCCAGCTTGTTGGCAGCCCAGGCCACGCCGCGGCCGTGGTTGCCGTCGGTGGCGGTGAAGAAGGTGGCCTGGCCGAACTCCTTGCGGAAGGCCTCGCTGGTCAGGTAGTCGTAGGTCATCTCGGAAACGTCCCGGCCCATCTCCTTGGCAATGTACTTAGCCATGGCGAAGGAGCCGCCCAGCACCTTAAAGGCGTTGAGGCCGAAGCGGTAGGACTCATCCTTCACATACACGCCGCCCAGGCCCAGGTACTTGGCCATGCCCTCCAGCTGAGCCAGGGGGGTGATGGAGTACTGGGGGAAGGAGCTGTGGAAGAAGCGGGCCTTGGCCACGTTGGACAGGGACATGACGTCCAGCTGCTTGTCGTCGCTCTTCGGCATTTTATTGAGGACCCATTTGAGCTGGTCTTTCATCGAACACTCGCCTCCAAATTTTCTTTGCGCACTCGCAAACTTTCTTTTGTTTTCTGAGACCATCATACCACTTGTTTTCCAGTTGTCAAGAGGAAATCAGAAAAAAATATTGAGATACTAAAAAATTTTTTGGTGACGTCTCAAACCCTCTGGTTTCAGTGGGTTTTCCCCCCTCCCCTCTTCCCGGTCAGAGCAAAAAAGGAGGCCTCAGAGCGGTGGTTTTTCCACCGCTGATCTGAGGCCCCCTGGAAGGTCTTTGGGCGGCCTCCGTGACTGGGTAACTGGGTATGAGCGTTGCTTACTTTTTGTAGTAGGTCTTTTCCATGGGCAGGCTGGTACGCAGGATGTGATCCTTGGCGTAATAGGCGCCCTGGACAGCCGGTGCAGTGGGGATGGTGGCGATCTCACCGATGCCCTTGGCGCCGTAGGCGAAGGGCAGCAGCTCGTCCTTCTCCACATAGATGGCGTGGATATCGGGGATCTGGTTGGACCGCATCAGGCCCAGAGTGCCGTACTTGGCCTGGGGCACGCAGTCCTTCAGGGGGAAGTCCTCGGTGAGGGCGTAGCCCAGACCCATGAGCACGCCGCCCTCGATCTGACCTTGGATGGAGGTGGGGTTGACCACCTTGCCAGAGTCGTGGGCTGCGTAGACTTCCTTGACCTGGCCCTCGTCGTCCAGGATGACCACATGGGTGGCAAAACCGTAGGCCACATGGCTCTTGGGATTGGGCTTGTCGGAGCCTAGCTTGTCGGTGGGATCGAAGAACTCGGCGAAGTACTCCTTCCCTTCCAGCTTGGACAGGTCGCCGTTCACCTCGTCCATATCCTTCTTCAGATCCACGGCGGCCATACGCACGGCCTCGCCGGTGATGAGGGTCTGACGGGAGCCGGAGGTGGTGCCGGAGTCGGGAGCCACTTCAGAGTTGGCACCCATGTTCCGCAGCAGCAGCCGGGGCAGCCCGGTGGTCTGGGAGAGGACCTGGAGGAATACGGTGGCGCAGCCCTGACCGATGTCGGAGGCAGCGGCATACAGCTCCACCATGCCGTCACGCACCACCAGCTTGCAGCGGCCCTTGTCGGGCAGGCCCACGCCCACGCCGGCGTTCTTCATGGCGCAGGCGATGCCCGCGTGATCCATGTTGGCCTCGTACACGTCCTTGACCGCCAGCAGGGTCTCCTTCAGAGCGGTGGAGCAGTCGGCGATCTGGCCATTGGGTAGCACCTTGCCGGGCTCAATGGCGTTGCGGTAGCGGATCTCCCAGGGGGAGATGCCTACCTTCTCGGCCAGCAGGTTGATGTTGGACTCCAGGGCAAACTCGCTCTGGCACACGCCGAAGCCACGGAAGGCGCCGGCGGGAGGATTGTTGGTGTAGTAGCCGAAGCCACGGATGTCGGTATTCTGGTAGCAGTAGGGGCCCACGGAGTGGGTGCAGGCACGCTCCAGTACGGGGCCGCACAGGGAGGCATAGGCGCCGGTGTCGAAGTAGATCTCGCAGTCCAGGCCGGTGAAGATGCCGTTCTCATCGCAGCCCAGGGTGAAGGTACCCTCCATGTAGTGGCGCTTGGGGTGGAAGTTGATGGACTCCTGCCGGGTGAGCTTACACTTCACCGGCTTCTGGACCTTCAGAGCCGCCAGCACCGCCAGGTGCTGCACGGACACGTCCTCCTTGCCGCCGAAGCCGCCGCCCACGAACTTGTTCTCCACCACGATGCGGTCGGGCTCCCAGCCCAGCATGATGGAGATCTCCTTCCGGGTGTCGTACACACCCTGGTCGGAGGTGTACACCTTCACGCCGTCCTTGTAGGGGAAGGCCACGGCGCACTCGGGCTCCAGGAAGGCGTGCTCAGTAAAGGGAGTCTTGTAGCTCTGGGTCACCACATACTTGGAGTTGGCCAGAGCGGTCTTGGCGTCGCCCCGGGTCACATGGCGCTGCTGGCACAGGTTGCCGTTGGGGTGGAGCTTGGGCGCATTCTCGGCCATGGCCTCCTGGATGGAGCGCACCGGCTCCAGCTGCTCGTAGCTGATCTTCACCAGCTTCTTGGCCTGGGCCAGCACCTTCTCGTTCTCAGCAACCACCAGGCAGATGGCGTCGCCCACACAGCGGGTGATATCGCCCTTGGCGATGAACACATCCCAGTCCTGCTGGATGTGGCCCACCTTGTTGTTGGGCACGTCCTCAGCGGTGAGGACAGCCAGCACGCCGGGCAGCTCCAGGGCCCTGGAGGCGTCAATGTCCAGCACCTTTGCTCTGGGATACTGGGAGCGGACGGCGGAGGCGTGAACCATGCCCTCCATCTCGATGTCGTCACAGTAGGCGCCGCTGCCCAGCACCTTGCCCCGCACGTCAGTGCGGAAGGCCCGGTCGCCCACGCCGTATACGTCGCCCTTCTCCAGCTCGGGGTCGATCTTCTCCTCTCCCCGGAGGATGGCGGCGGTGAGGGAAATGCCCTCGATGATCTTCTTGTAGCCGGTGCACCGGCAGATGTTGCCCCGGATGGCCTTCTTGATGTCGGCCTCGGAGGGATTGGGGTTCTGGTCAATGAGGGCCTTGCCCGCCATCACCATGCCGGGGATACAGAAGCCGCACTGGACGGCGCCCACCTTGCCGAAGGCGTACACAAAGGCCTCCTGCTCGTCGTGGGACAGGCCCTCTACGGTAAGGATGGTCTTACCCACCGCCTTCTTGGTGGTGAGGACACAGGACTTGACGGCCTTGCCGTCCACCACGATGGTACAGGTGCCGCAGGCGCCTTCGCTGCACCCGTCCTTGACGGAATAGAGGTGCAGATCGTCGCGCAGATAGCGCAGCAGGGGCTTATCCTCCTCGGTGGTACGGAGGAGGCCGTTTACGGTAAAAGAATAGCTCATCTGTGGTCCCTCTTTCCTATGCAAAGTCAGCCACGGTAAAGACGCCGTCAGCGTCCACAATCACGCCCCGGGGGCACTTTACCGCGCACATTCCGCAGGAGATGCAGCGCTCCGGATCGATGACCGCGTGGTTGTCCACCATGGTAATGGCGGCCGCCGGACAGTTGCGCTCGCACATACGGCAGGTGATGCAGCTGACGTCGCAGGCATTCCGGGCCACGGGGCCGGCATCCTGATTGGAGCAGCGGGGCACGATGGTGGTGTCCGCGTCCACCAGACGGATCAGGCCCTGGGGGCAGGCCTCCACGCACAGGCCGCAGCCCACGCAGGCCTCCCGGTCCACCACGGCAGCGCCGTGGACACCGATGTGGATGGCGTCCAGACGGCAGGCCTCCACGCAGCTGCCCAGGCCCAGGCACCCCTGAGCGCACTCCAGCACTCCGTCGGCAAAGGCCTGCTTTGCCATGCTGCAATCCAGGTAGGACAGGTCCGCCTCTCCCCGGCGCTTGGCCCGGCTGCCGCCGGCGCAGTACACCATGGCGATACGGTTGTTTTGGGTCGGTGCCATGTTGGGTTCCTCCTTACACAGGGCGGGCTCCAGGGATTCCCGCCCGGTCAGTATTCCATCGTCCAATCCACCTATCCCCCACGCGCACGCAAAGCCTCAGTCAACACTGAGGCGATGCGCGCTGCCGTGGGGGGTGGCAGTGGAACCGATTTACACTTTTACTTCAGCAGATAGCTGTAGCTGTCATACACAGCGCAGATCAGCTTGCGCAGGGGCTCGTACAGACCGCAGCCGGCGTCGGCCACATCGTACTCCTTGACCTGGCCGCCCAGACGGACCCGGGTCTTGGTGCCCTCCAGCTTCAGGAAGCCCTCGTTCTCGCTGTTGACGAAATCCTCCTCACTCCAGAACAGGGTGAACTTATCCTTGTAAGGACGGCTATCGTAGGGGCAGAAGGTGCCGCAGTTGCCGCACTCGTTACACATACCATCCACGTGGATGATCTGGCGCATCCGCATACCGGGCACAGCGATGGCCACGTTGGCACGGTTGGGGCACACCTCGGTGCAGGTCTCGCACACGGTGGCGCAGCCCAGGCAGCGGCTGTCATCGCAGCTGCTGCAATCGGTGCAGATGTCGCCCCGCTTGGCCAGAGGCTTCTGATAGTCGGGGTTGACGTTCTTGTCCACATAGACGTTCACGTCGAAGTCCTGAATGGCGCGGGCAGCCTTGGTAGCGCCGGCAATGGCCTCCACCACGGTGCCGGGGCCCTTCTGGCCGTCTCCGATGACGTAGACGTTCTTCACGGAGGACTCCAGGGTATCGGCGTTGACCACAGCCTTGCCGCGGTTATCCACTTCCAGGCCGTTGGCGGTGTACAGCTCGGTGTCCACCTTCTCGCCCACGGCGGTGATGACGGTGCAGGCGGGAACCTCAACCACCTTGCCGGTGTCCACGGGGGACCGGCGGCCGGAGGCGTCGGGAGCGCCCAGCTCCATCTGGTGGCAGGTCAGCACGCCGTCCTTCACGCCCACGGGAGCCAGCAGCTCGCAGAACTCCACGCCGTCCTCCAGAGCCAGCTCCAGCTCCTCCTGATCGGCGGGCATATAGCGCTTGGTGCGGCGGTAGACCAGGGAGACCTTCTCCACGCCGGGGATGCGCTTGGCGGCCCGGGCAGCGTCCATAGCGGTGTTGCCGCCGCCGATGACCACCACGTTCTTGCCCAGATCCAGGCTCTCGGGGGCCTTCTTGGCCTTCTCCAGGAACTCGATGACGTTCATTTCCTCGCCGTACTCCATGCCGGCGCTGCCCTTGTGCCAGGCGCCGGTGGCCAGGATGACCTGGGTGTAACCCTTGTCGAAGAGGTCCTGCACGCTCTTGACCTCGGTATTCAGCTCCACCTTCACGCCCATGGCGTTCATCAGCTTGACATCGTTGTCGATGGCCTCATCGCTGATCCGGAAGGCGGGGATCACGTGACGGACGATGCCGCCCAGGGAGTCCTTGCGCTCAAAGATGGTCACGTCCACACCGGAGCGGCCCAGGAAGTAGGCGGCGGACATACCGGCGGGGCCGCCGCCGATGACGGCAACCTTCTTGCCGGCCACGGGGGCAGCGGGCTTCAGCTTGGGCAGCAGGGCCTCAAAGCCGCCCTCGGCAGCCTTCAGCTTCTGGGTGCGGATGTACACGCTCTCGTCATAGGCGTTGCGCATACACTTGTCCTGGCAGCGGTGAGAGCAGATGGTGCCGGTGATGAAGGGCAGAGCATTGCGGTGGGTGATGATCTGGAGGGCCTCCTCGTACTTGCCCTCGTTGACCTTCATCAGGTAGGCAGGGATATCCTGCTCAATGGGACAGCCGTTGCGGCAGGGGGCCTCGAAGCAGTCGATGAGAGGCACCTTCTTGTCCATCTTGCGGCTGGGGATGGGCTTCATGGGCTTCTGGTAGTGGACGTCGGTGACAAACTCCTTCACCAGAGCCTGGGCCTTGGCCACGTCCACGCCGGTCCAGGGCTCATAGCTGATGTCCATCAGCTCCTTGCCGATCTGGCTGAAGCGCTGATAGCCGCCGGGCTTCAGGACGGTGGTAGCCATGGTGACGGGCCAGATACCGGCCTCAAACAGCTTCTTGATGGAGTGGATGTCGGCGCCGCCGGAGTAGGAAATGCGCAGCTTGCCCTTGAACTCCTTGGACAGCATCCCGGCCAGAGACAGGGACAGGGGGTACAGGGAGCGGCCGGACATATACATCTCCCCGCTGGGCAGCTCGCCGGCCTTCACGTCCACGGGGAAGGTGTTGGTGATCTTCACGCCGAACTCCAGGTCCCGCTCGCCGGTGAGCTTCATCAGGCGGTGGAACATGGGGATGGCGTCCTCCCACTGCAGATCCTCCAGGAAGTGGTGGTCGTCAAAGGCAATGTAGTCGAAGCCCAAGCCGTCCAGGGTCTTGCGGGCGAACTCATAACCCAGCAGAGTGGGGTTGCACTTGATATAGGTGTTCAGGTTCTTCTCAGTGATGAGGTAGGTAGCGATTCGCTCGATCTCGTCGGGGGGGCAGCCGTGGAGGGTGGACTCGGTGATGGAGTCGGACACCTTGGGGGAGATGGCCTTCACATAGGCCTCATCCACGTTCTGGAATTTGTCCAGATTGGCCAGGGCCCAGTCCATGCACTCCTTCCAAACCTCGGTCTGGGAGGCGTCCATCATGCCGTTGATGTACTTATCCACCTTCTCACTCTTGATGCCGGCCAGGTCGTAGCCTACGCTCATGTTGAACACGAAGCCGTTGGGATCCCCCAGCTCCAGCTCCTTGGCCAGCAGCTTGCAGGCGAACCAGGCCTTGACGTACTCGGCGAAAGCCTGGGGCACATACAGCTCGGTGGACCACTCGCAGTTGTAGCACTCGTCGGCGGCGGTGATGCAGGGCTTGTTGACGCACTTGCTCAGCTCGTCGCCGTCCATGACCTGAACGGTCTTGACCTCAAAGAAGCGGCTGCCGGCGGCGTAGGCGGCGATGATGTTCTGGGCCAGCTGAGTGTGGGGGCCGGCGGCGGGGCCGTAGGGAGACTCGATCTTTTCCTCAAAGATGGGCAGGGTCTTGCCGTTGGTGTGCTTGACCAGCTTGGACACGCCGAAAATGGAGCCCTGGCTCTTATACTCGCTGAGGATCCAGTTCATCAGGTGGGCAAAAGGCATGGGACGCATAATATCGCTCATAATCAAAACCTCCAGTTATCGTTATAACTCGGAATTACATTTTGTTTTCAGTTTTGGGGCTTTTCTCAGTAAGTGCAGTGGTTCAGCTCGCCCCACAGCTTCTTGGACTGCTCCATGCACCAGGCGTTGATCTTGTCCTCGTCAATGCCCACGAACTCGCGGTCCTTGTACAGCACCTTGCCGTTGATGATGGTGGTGCGGCAGTTCTTGCCCATCATGCCAAAGAGCATATGGCCGTCGATGTTGGCGTCGGAGAAGGGAGTGAAGGGCTTGTAGTCCATCACGATCACGTCGGCAGCGGCGCCGGGCTTCAGCACGCCCAGAGGCTTCTTGAAGTAGCGGGAGCAGATCTTGGCGTTGTTCTGGAAGAGCATCCCGGTGGCCTCGCACCAACCCACGTTGGGCTGACAGACGTTGTGGCGCTGCATGGGCAGCAGGACCTTCAGGCTCTCCAGCATATCGTGGGTGTAGGCGTCGGTGCCCAGGCCGATGAGGATGCCCCGGTTGTACAGCTGCAGCACGGGGGAGCAGCCCACGGCGTTGCCCATGTTGGACTCGGGGTTGTGGCAGACCATGGTGTTGGTCTCCTTGATGATGTCCATCTCGGCGGGAGAGACGTGGATGCAGTGGCCCAGCATGGTCTTCTCGCCCAGGATGCCGTTGTACAGCAGGCGGTTGATAGGGCGGCAGCCGTAGTTCTGCAGGGAGTCGTACACGTCGTTCATGCCCTCGGCCACGTGGATGTGGAAGCCGGTCATGCCGTCGTTGGCCTTGACCATCTTCTCAAAGGTCTTGTCGGAGATGGTAAACAGGGCGTGGCCGCCGAACATGGCCTTGATCATGTCGTCGTCCTGCTCCTTGGCCCACTTGGCGAAGTCGGCGTTCTCCTGAATGGACTGATCGCACTTCTCCTGGCCGTCACGCTCGGACACCTCGTAGCAGAGGTTGGCGCGCATACCCAGCTCCTTGCACACATCCTTGATGGCAAAGAGGGAACCGGGGATCTCACAGAAGGAGGCGTGGTGATCAAAAATGGTGGTCACACCGTCCCGGATGCAGTCCAGGATGGTGGCGTAGGCACAGGCGCGGGTGCCGTCCAGGGTCAGGTGGCGGTCGATGTACCACCACTGGCCGTCCAGCACCTCAAAGAAATTGGTGGGATTGAAGCCGTTGATGGACAGGCCCCGGGCCAGGCCGGAATAGATGTGGGTATGAACGTTGATGAGGCCGGGCATGATGACGCCGCCCTTGGCATCCACAAACTCGGCATCGGGGTACTTGGCCTTCATGTCGGCCAGGGAGCCGACCTCCTTGACCACCTCGCCGTCCAGAACAACGGCGCCGTCTTCCAGATAAGGGAGCTCCTCGCTCCGGGTGATGAGTCTGCCATTACCGACCAGCAGCATAGTAAGTTCCTCCTTTAAATTTCGTTCTTTTTCTCCGTAAAAAAATTGCCCATTCCTGGTGGAATGGACAGTACAAATTCGTTCTTCGCCAGGTTGCATCCGCAACCCAGCCGAATTCCATGTCCATCCAGCCCGTGCGCGAAAGCACTCCGTTGCAGCTACAACTTTTTATATGGAAATTTGTGCATCTTGCATAGTTTCAATCTCTCGTTGTTTCTATGTTACCACACTTCGCACGGATATGCAATACTTTTGTTAGAAAAACAAAAAATTTTTTAGGTTTGCAAAATGAGTTGAATCTGAGCTGAAATGTGGTAAAATGATAGAGATATATTTTACCGTCTGCCGCTGAATCGGTGACCTTTGGTGCCCATTCCTCCGGGGGTGCCTGCCGCTCTGGCGCAGACTCTGAAAGGAGGGAATCTACGTGCCAGAAGCATCTACCCTGCAATTCCTCTTCAAACTGGCCAAAGGGATCGCCAGCCAGTTTGGTCCCAACTGCGAGGTGGTGGTCCATGACCTGGCCACCAACGATCCGGAAAGTTCCATCGTCGCCATTGAAAACGGACAGGTTACGGGACGGAAGGTGGGCGATGGACCGTCTCATGTGGTCCTGGAGGCCCTGCGGGGCAATCAGGACCAGCTGCAGGATCACCTGTGCTACCTGACCCGCACCAAGGACGGCAAGATCCTCAAGTCCACCACCATCTACATCCGGGATGACGACGGCACCCCCATCGGGATCTTCGGCATCAACTACGATATCACCCTGATGCTGGCCATGGAGACTGCGCTCAAGCAGTTCACCGCCACTGAACGGGAGGAGAAGGAGCCCGAGCCCATCTCCCGCAATGTCTCCGATCTGCTGGATGAGCTGATGGAGCAGAGCGTGAAGATCGTGGGCAAGCCGGTGGCGCTGATGAATAAGGAAGACAAGGTGAAGGCCATTCAGTTCCTGAACGACACCGGCGCCTTCCTTATTACCAAAAGCGGCGACAAAGTATGCAAGTTCTTCGGAATCTCCAAGTATACGCTGTACAGCTACATTGATGAAGCTAAGGAATGATCCTAGGAAAGGGCCCGGCTCCCCAGGGAGCCGGGCCTTTTATTGTCTTTGGTTTATTTACTCTCCTTGTCCTTGGGCAGGACCAGATTGAGGATGATGGCCATGATGGTGGCAACTACCACGGAGGAGGAACCGAACACGGTGTTGACCCAAGTGGGGAAGCCCTCGCCGGCCAGGCAGCCGGACACCTGGGTGATACCAACGCCCAGAGCCACAGACAGGCCTACCACGGAGCTCTTGCGGGGGGTAAAGCCGCCCTCGGTGATCATGCGGATGCCGGTCATGGTGATGGTGGCAAACACCGAGATGGTGGCGCCGCCGATGACGCTCTGGGG
>PPYE01721700.1_pt1 | contig 11395 bp, 9 predicted proteins | sample 1559881 | NCBI WGS metagenome assembly PPYE01 (sample SAMN08240022, study PRJNA423297) | Human gut metagenome, whole genome shotgun sequencing project.
GTTCCAAGTATTGCTGCTCCTGTTACTTTCTTCTATATGAAACAGTACATGGAAAGCAACCTTCCTCTGGAGCTTGTGGAAGCAGCACGTATTGACGGTTCCGGTGAATTTAATACCTTTAACAAAATCGTATTCCCGCTTATGAAACCGGCTATCGCTGTGCAGGCAATTTTTACCTTTGTACAGAGCTGGAATAATTACTTCATTCCGGCGCTGGTCCTTCACTCAGATAAAAAGAAAACACTTCCTGTACTGATCGCACAGCTTCGAAGTGCAGACTTCCTGAAGTTTGACATGGGACAGGTGTATGTAATGATCGCCTTTTCCATCTTCCCGGTCATCATTGTCTACATTCTTCTTTCCAGATTCATTGTAGAAGGTGTTTCCGCAGGTGCGGTTAAGGGTTAGATGCTGATACAACAAAAGCTGTCTGTTCCGGATGCAAATACATCCGGAATCCAGACAGCTTTTTTAATTATTTGCAGTACTGTTCTGTAATGATGTTACTATTTACAGCTCAGAGTTTTATTTTCTTAGATCTCAGCCAGTTTCAGCAGATCCGGGATCTTGGATTCCCAGCCAAGTGCCATGATATGTACACCCTGACAGTATGGCTTGCACTCTTTGATAATACGTGCAGCAATCTCAACACCTGTGATACCTGCTTTTGTCTTTTCTTTGTCTGCTTTCAGTTCCTCAAGCATTTCGTCCGGAACATGAATGCCGGCAACATTATTGTTCATGAATTTAGCCATTCCGGCGGACTTAGGAATAATGATACCAACCTGTACAGGTTTTCCGAACTGTTTGGCTTTTTCCATGAATTTGATAAATTTCTCCGGTTCAAATACTGCCTGTGTCTGGAAGTATTCTGCACCTGCAGCTACTTTTCTTTCCATTTTTGCAAGCTGTGCGTCAACGGAATCGCTGCATGGAGATACAACAGCACCCTTGGAGAATTTCGGAGGCTCGCCAACCAGTTCGTTTCCACCAAGATCCACACCGGATTCCAGAAGCTTCACTGTGTGAAGAAGGGATACGGAGTCAAGGTCGAATACAGGTTTTGCCTGTGGGTGGTCACCCATCTTTGTATGGTCACCTGTGAGGCAGAGGATGTTGTCAATGCCCAGCATTGCAGCGCTGAGAAGATCAGACTCCAGAGCGATACGGTTTCTGTCACGGCATGCAAGCTGGAAGATCGGATTCATGCCTGCATCCTTGAGAACCTTACACATTGCAAGAGATCCAAGACGCATAACAGAAGACTGGTTATCAGTTACGTTAACTGCATGAACATCCTTAAGGTATGTTTTTGCTTCTTCTACCAGCTCATCTACGTGGATTCCTTTTGGCGGTCCTACTTCTGCAGAAACTACAAATTCACCACGGTCGAATAATTCTTTCATTTTCATTGTACATTGCTCCAATCATTATAATCTATTTTAATTCATCGTCTGTTGCAAAGTTATGAATCTGTGTCGGACATTTCAGCGCGTCAAGGCGTCCGATTTCTTTCAGACGTCTGTAGATGCGTTCCCATCCACATTCCATCTCGCTGTCCACTTCACATTTACCGTTCTTGGAACCGCCGCACTGGCCGTTCACAAGGCTCTTTGAACATGCTGTGATCGGGCAGATCCCGCCTGTCAGGTTCAGGTAGCATTCACCGCACTGGTCACATTTGTACTCTAACGGTGTCACGCCCTGGAAACCAGGTACCGGGTATGTATCGCAGGCTGCACAGACCATCTTGTCTTCCAGATATTCTGAAACGGTCTGTACACCAACACCGCAGGAGAATACCAGAACCAGATCTGCTTCCTGGATCTTGCTCATATGTTTCTTAAGACGTAATTCCATATTTTCCGGATTACAGATGTAATCAGTTGTCATGATCCCTGTCACATTTCCTTCAGCTGCAAGTTCCTTCTGAAGTCGGGCAGCCTCTTTTTCCGGAAAACGAACTTCTTTACATCCATGACAGTTGATAATGAAAACTTTCTTTCCGGCTGTCAGTGATGTAATTGCTTCTTTTGCTTTTAACTGGGTAATCAACATATTACTTCATCCCCCTTACTGCATTTTTTCCGGCTTTGATACTGTTAATGATCGGAATCTTGGAAGAACAGATATACTGACAGCATCTGCACTCAACACAATCCATAACGTTCATGTCTTTCATGCCCTGCCAGTTCTCGTCTTTCGCATATTTCACGAAATACAGAGGTGAAAGTTCCATCGGACAGACATCTACGCAGCGTCCGCACTTGATACATGGCTGTTCTTTTGTCTCATCCGGTTCAACGGCAATAATACCATTGGAGCCTTTCATCATCGGTACATCCAGTGTGTTCAGAGGGAATCCCATCATTGGTCCGCCCATCTTAACCAGAACATCGTCATCTGTAAATCCGCCGCAGTAATCGATCAGCTCTCTTACGCTTGTACCGATCTTGATAACGAAGTTTCCAGGATTCTTGATCTTCTCGCCTGTTACTGTAGCAACACGCTCAACCAGAGGCATTCCTGTCTGGATCGCATCGGAGATTGCTTTTACTGTACTGATATTATCTACTACAACGCCGACATCTGCCGGAAGACCGCCGCTTGGAACAATTCTTCCCATAACACGCTTAATGAGAGTTTTCTCAGCGCCCTGCGGGTATTTGGTTCTTGCAACAAATACTTCCATGTTTCCGATGTCAGCAACTTTTTTCTGCATTAATTCAATGGCATCCGGCTTATTGTCCTCGATAACGATGATACCCTTCTCGGCACCTGTTGTCTTAAGGACTGCTTTCAGGCCAAAAATAATGTCATCTGCATACTCAAGGAGTACTCTGTGGTCTGCTGTTAACAGAGGCTCACATTCGCATCCGTTGAGAAGGATGGTATCTACCGGTTTTGCAGGTTTAAGTTTGACACAGGTCGGGAAACCTGCACCGCCCATACCAACGATTCCGGCTTCACGAATGATATCAATGATCTCATCCGGAGTAAGATTGTCAAGATCACCATGTGGCTGTACGGATTCGTGCAGAGTATTTTTTCCATCCGATTCAATAACAACAGCCATCACTTCGCTTCCGCGTGTGCCATGCATACGCGGTTCAACAGCAACTACGGTTCCGCTTACGCTGGAATGTACCGGAGCACTGATAAATCCGGCAGCTTCACCGATCTTCTGACCAACTTTTACAGTGTCACCAACCTGAACGATCGGATTAGCCGGTGCGCCCAGATGCTGTGACATGGAGATTACAACTGTCTTCGGATCCGGGAATTTCTTCAGAGCGATATGCTCACTGAATTCCTTACGTTCTGACGGATGAACACCGCCATAATATCCGTCCAGTCTGTCTTCTCTGATGGACTTCACATAGTCGTTGATCACTTTGAAATTAACTTTGGAGAAATCACGAACCTGTACAGGCTGGTTTAAGAATTCTTCCAGACGTCCCTGTTTTGCAAGTCTCTGGTAAATCTTCTCCCATGCACAGTCTTTATTCGGATCTACTTCGCATTTTCCATTCTTTGCTCCACCGCACTGTCCATTGACAAGACTCTTTGAACAGTCAACGATCGGACAGACACCTCCGGTAATGTTCAGATAACACTGCGCACATGCGTCACAGCTCTTCTTGGTAAGTGCCATGCCATGATGACCTCTGTAGTTAAGGGTGTTGCTTGCAGCAACTACCGGCTTACCTGCCAGATCCGCAACAGTCTGAATACCAAGGCCACAGGAAATTACTACTACATTCTCTGTACCTTCCGGAATCAGATCCTGTAATTTTCTTTCTGTGTGCATCTTGTTGCATAAGAAATCAAATTTCGCACTGCCTGTAACGTTCTTTCCCTGATCTGCAGCGAATTTCAGGAATTCGTCACAATCCGGTTCGTCAACAGTTTCAAATTCTTTGAAACATTTGTTGCAGGCAATCACAAACAGGTTGTCCTTACCGTCAAGCACTGATGCAAGTTCATCACTGCTTTTCAGTTTGTACTTAGTATAGTTTTCCAATTGCTCACCTTCCTCACGATAAAATTTTATCCTTATGATATCTGTTCTTATCCGTTCCCTCCATCTCTGCACTCAAAAAAGGGCCAATAAAACCAGATAAATAAGTTCAATACATATACCTTATTAAATGTAACATAAAATGCACATTTTATCCAGTTTTATTAGCAAATTTTATAAATTTCTTCTATGATTTCATCCAAAATTTCTGTGAAGTGCAGATATTTGTACTGTAAAGGATGTGGAATCAGTAAATTGTATACAATATACTTTATTCTATAGCAACTATGACGATTCAGCACCTTCACAGTTACAATCTAAAACTCAAATCTTTATAAATCGCCTTCGGCGATGGAATAGTGTTACTGTTCACTCCATTCACAGTAACTTAGCCAAAATTCATTCTCGTTTTTATGAACACTCCTGATAATCCTCTCTCACAGTACTTGTATCATGAGTTAAGACGCTGTCCGCAATATTCACAATTGCTCAGACGTCCTTTTATTACCTGATTCTTTGCCCCGCAGCTGGTACAGGTAACTGTAATATAAATCTTTTCATTTACACGTCTGTTTGGTGCAGTAATCATAATAGAATTTCCTTCTCTGTCTATCTGGATATTCCGGATATATCCCCTGGCAATAAATTTTTCCAGTTTTTTTACTGCGCCTTTTCCCAGCTCCTGCTCAAGTTTCTCAAATGAGACCGTATTCTGGGCATAAGATTCAAACCAGCAGGCAATTTCCCTGGCTTTTTTCTTCCGTAATGCTTTCTGAACTTCCCTGAAAGTCGGATATAAAAATAACAGACAGAGCAGGATCTCTGTTGCTGCCATTCCCCAGCGTCCTTCACCAATATACTTCTCCGATGCGCCAATAGCTCCCAGGGATAAAAGTATGCAGAAGCCACAAAGAACCCACTTCAGTTTTCCCAGCACTCCTGCTTTTTTATTTTTTTCTGTCAAAAAATCGTTCATGTCTGTTTCCTCTCTTATCAAGCGGATATTTACACTCCGCTTCGCTTTCTGCTCATAACAGAATAACTTCGCAGTTTATCAGCTTGCTATTTTAACGTAGTTACGATTAGCTTACTTTCCAGTGCAGCCGCTATCAGATCTTCTTTACAGCTGTATCCTGCCCTGGCGATCATTTCCTGAAAATTCCATCTCACCCCGGAGGTAGAGCATTTCATTTCCCGCGCAATCTCTGAATATGACATTCCACGGATATACAGGCGAAGCATCTCAAGCTGCCTGGGACTGATATCACCGCTTGTGATCCAGTTAAGCTCCACCTTCGGCGTCATATCCGGAAATACATGCTCACCATTTAAGGTTCTGTGGATCACACTCCGTATTTCCTCTTCCCCGTGATCCTTATACCAGAGACTGTCTGCACATCCACTTTTTGCCCTTTCCAGCACCTTGGGATCGATCAGGGAAGTAACGATCAATACCTTTGTATAAGGATACTTCTCCCTGATCACTTTTCCGGCACTGAGCCCATCATGATTGTGAAACGTCTGCACATCCATGATCACAAGATCAATTGCCGAATAATCACAGATTTTTACAGCTTCACGTGCATCTGAAACTGTCTGGACATGTCGGAATTCCGGCTCCTGCATAATAATATATTCAAAATACTTCTGCATGATCTTCTGATCTTCTACTATCAGTATCCGTACCATCGAATCCCATCCTTTCTGTCAGTGGCATTTTCAATATCAGACAAAACTCAGGGGAAAAAGAAACCTGCATCCTGCATTTTCCTGATTCAGCTGCCTTTCTCAGTGCAGATAAACCACCGCCTTCTTCCGCATTTTTGTCAGGCACCTCTCCATCATTGGTAATCTGAACAGTATATTCATCTGCATTTTTGTCTATCTTCACCCAAACAGTACTGCCATGGGCATGTCTGGCACAGTTTGTCACACATTCACGGATTGCCCTGTCTGTCAGCAGCCTGTAAGATGGATACATGGGAAAGTTCCCACTGATCTGAACTAAAATTCCAAGCTCTTCTGCATGTCTGATCGTATCCTTATATACTTCTTCCATACTCTCAACAGCAGAACCGGTAAGAATATAAACCAGATGTTTCAATACAGACAACTGTTTATCCATTTTATCCGGATCTTCTTTTCTTTCCAATATTCTGCGTATTGACAGAAGGCTTCGTCCAAAATTGTCATGAACCTGCATTTTCATGACAAGCGTCTCCTGCTCTCTGATTTTATCTCCGATTTTTTCGTACATTTCCTCCAGCTTATGATTCAGGATTTCCAGCTTTTCATTGTTTGCCCTGATTTTTTCACCATTGTAATAAATTTCTGATACATTAACTGCCACTGTCTGCAGATATCCTGCACAATCCGGCTCCTGCAGACTATATTCCTGAAACATCCAGACGGAACCATCAGGAAAATAAAACACATTACTGTCTTTGCTCAATCTGCAAAGACCTTCCGATTCAGGTTCCCCACTCATTGCTTTCCTTAATGCGTCATAATCCTGCAGATAAGAACCTGTCATGATTCTGCTCAGCTCCTGCATCTTGGTATTACACAAAACAATCCTTCCAAGAGGATCCGAAAAACAGACCCCACAGGGAACATCATTCACAGCCTCGTTCACAGACCAGTAAGACAGAGAATGATGATATCTGCGTCTCTCGCTCCGGATTGCCCAGCAAAGATAAAGCAATAATCCTATAACCACCGTCATAAAAACACTGACCGGATAACCCTGAAGCATTGGCTGATAGGAACTTTCTCCCAGGCAATATCTGTGATCATTCATCAGAGCACTCATGAACATAAAAGAAACAACAAAGACAGCCACTGCCGTTACGATTTTCTTTTTCCCGGAAAAGCAGGTGATTCTTACCAGCAGGAGGATTAATTCCAGAATCATGCAGATTTCAAGAAAAATCATCAGAACATTCTGTATTGCCATACTGCATTCCACAAAACTGATCATCTTCCGCCTCTCTTTCTGAAGACGATACATCTGATAAACCATTCGTTTTCATCTTCCTGCTGCACTTTTAATTCCGGCCTTTCCGACATGAATCCACGCAGATCCGCCTCTGATACAATATGAACTGAAATCCGCAGAGCATCATCAATCTGCGACACACGGTAAAAAACAGACTGCATGATATCAAGCAATCGTTCCACAAGCCATTCAAAGGTGTCATAGCATTTTAGTATATCATCTGCATTCATCTGCACATCCACATTTTCCACGTAGTAAGCAGCCAGGATCCTGCATAATTTTAAGCTGTCACAGGATTCCGCCAGGCTTTGACTGAGATCTTCCATTGTAAGCAGATTTCCATCTGATGCATATTGTGTCAGCACCAGATTCTTTCTCCGCTTCAAATACGTACCAACAACTACAATTTTACCGAGAATCCGATCATATTGTTCCCTTGATTCTGTCCGTTCCAGCTCCTCCATAAACTGTGACAGCAATTCCAGCTGACCTGCTGTCTGATTTTGTATCATATTTAACAGACGGTTCTGTTCTTCTGTCTTTCTCCGCTCAGCCTCTTTCTGATAAGCTTTCTGTAACAGACGGTTTCTGGCAGTCAGTTCCTCCTGCTGTTCCCGAATATCCTGATACTGATCCAGCAGTACCGAAATATCCTCTGACCAAAACAAATGTCCTCCCCTTATAGGAATATGGTTGATCCGGATTCCCTGTTCCTGTACTGCTGATCTGTCTATTATGATTCTACGCAGTTCAGGCGACAGCTCGGGAAAATCACCGGAATGATAATAGCGCTGAAAAGAATGATCTGTAATCTCTGCATCCAGTCCTCCGGAAGTCTGGAATAATTCAAAATATCGATTATTGGTCTGTATCAATCCACATAATATACAACCCTGAAAAATTGCCGCCATTAAAAGACAGCACACTGCCGTCATATCCCCTGCAATGATTTTGATGAAAGGCAGGCGGAGTATATTTCCGATATTCCACCCCAGAAGTAATATTCCCGGAATCACCGGCAGCCAGAACTGTTTCTTTCCCGGAATTCTGCTTTTTCTGATCAGAATGATTTCCATCCCTGTCAGACAGATCAAGATCCATCCCTGAATCATCATAAAAACAATACCATAGCTGTAATCTTTATCCGAAAATGGAGGCTGTTTGGAAAAACGGAATACCAGCTGATGCAAATCATTTGTAAAAACACTTACGATCAATATCGCTGCCACGGTCAGCAAAATTATAATCTTTCTGACCGTTTTCTCTTCCTCCTTTTCGCCCAAAAACATTGCTGCTGCCAAACCCAGAACCGGAATCAGGATCATGGGAATATAATATAGATACCAGCAGATATGTTCTCCAAGAGGATCATGAAAAATATGAAATTTTACTGTCCGCACAAAGAACCAGAATACCATCAGACAGCCAATTGCAGTCAGGCATCTGCGCGTTTTTTTATGTACTACATGCTTTCCCAGATAAATCACCCAGGCACAGTACATTCCCAGATAAATACAGCTACGACACTGATCTGCCAGATTTCTCATAAAAACATTTTCCGTTCTCACCTGCCTGCAGAAATAAGCCAGCAACACACTTATCAGAATCACTCCATATGACAGAGTCCTCTTTTTACTGTATGTCATGAAAGTTCCTCTCTTACCGGAGCGGGTTTGAAAAATGCTTTACGCAAGATGTGCGTCACAATTTGCAGGAATGATTTTTCAAATACGCTCTAATCTTTTTTTGTAATAATTATACTATAAAGCACCATTTTGTCATATAGTTTTTAGAAGAATCATCTATTTTCAGAGTTTTTATCACAAACAGAGTGAACAATCCTGTCCACTCTGTTTCTCATTGCTTAAAACGGTCTTGGCTGACCACAGTATTCACAAAACTTTCCGGTATTCTCTGCACCGCACTGGCATTTCCACGAACTGTTATTCTGTTGCATTCCTCCGGTCATGTTCGTTTCTGACATTCCCGTCTGCTGCATTCCTCCGTTCATGTTCATTCCGGACATTCCGGGCTGCATTCCCACATTCATGTTCATCCCGGGCATCCCAGACTGCATCCCTCCGTTCATGTTCATCCCGGTCATTCCAGGCTGCATTCCCGCATTCATGTTCATTCCTGACATCCCGGGCTGCATTCCCGCATTCATATTCATCCCGGGCATCCCAGACTGCATCCCTCCGTTCATGTTCATTCCCGGCATCCCAGGCTGCATTCCTCCGTTCATGTTCATTCCCGGCATTCCGGGCTGCATTCCTCCATTCATGTTCATTCCTGGCATTCCCGCTGCATTTGGTGTCAGTGCCGCAATAATCTGATATGCGGTCTGCTCCACTTCCATCAGTTCTCTTCTTTTGTCACTGCTTATGGAAAAAGTATTCAAGCGAAAATCCATATCATCAAACCACTGAGTTCTCACTTTAATACGCATGGTATAATCAAATTCATATTTATATACCGGTGGCTGATAACTTACAGTTTCTCCATCCTTTGTATATGTTTCCTCTTGCTGCTGTTGGTCTACATCAACCCTGCACTGTACAATGGCTGATAAAGGAACTATGTCCGGGTTTTCATTAACATCCAGTTTCCGCGCAACAGTAAAATTCCCCTTATTATCATCAATAAAAACATTATAATTTCTGGTATTGATCTGACGGGTTATATAAAAATCCATTACCGCTTTTTTGTTTTTTTCACGATATTCCAGCTGACGTTTGATATCCTCTACTGTACTGTGCCGCCGCTCCTCAAACCATGGTGATAATTTTTTCGCACAATCCTTACACAGATTTCCGTCATCCAGTTTTCGATTTCCCAATAAACCAATTTTCTCCCCGCAGATGTCACAGATTTTCTTATCAAATAATCCCATACCCTATCCTCCTTTTTTATCTGAAATCCCATACTGCCGCACCGGAATGATGCGGCAGTATTTTACCTTATTCTGTAACAATTATTTTTTCAAAATATGTCTTTACGGAAAAATCATCTTCACCTGTTTCAGAATCGTCTGCTTCTTCGCCGTCATCAGATTCCTCTGCATCGTCTTCTGCTATCAAACACAGTTTTCCATCATCCAGTAAATTGAACTTCATATTATCAAGACTGAAAAACATAGTTCCTGCCTCATCCTCTGTTACAGCCTTTAATACCAGTGCGTTTCCTTCCACGTCGCCCTGAAGTTCTACTTTTGTCTCTTCTCCGCTCTCTATTAAGATAATTTCAGCCTTTCCGTCTTCCACAGACATACTCATTTCAAATCCTGTAAAGTCAGCATTAACCGGCATCTGCATTCCAAATGCTTCCATCAGAGTACAGCTCCATTCTCCTTCAAAATCCTTCATAGTTGGATTTTCTACCGGTTTGCCCGGTACATAAGGCTCATACTCTTCCTTTTCCTGACTCAGGATCATTGTCGTTCCATCTGCTGTTAAGGTTATCTTACCGTCCTTGTACTCGCATTCCCCTGTCTGATCATTATGAGTCATCAAAATTTTATCATTTTCTATTTTCCACTCTGATTCATCTACTTCAGGCTCTTCCCCATAAACAGAACTTGTTGTTTCCATTTTACCGTCTTCTTTAATGTCCACGGTCACTTCCATTCCCATTGCCCCCGGATGAAAGGATGCACCTTCGCCCATAGAAAGCTCATTTACATACCAGGTTCCAATAACATCCTTTTCTTCAAGGGCATAAACACTTACGCTCATAAAGCCTGCCATTAAGACTCCTACTGTTCCTGCCATCCACAACCTCATTTTTTTACTCATACAAACATCTCCTTTCTTTTTTAATGTACTCCTCGGACTCTTTTTTACTTAATTTTGTGAGAAGATTTTTTGTTTATCTACATTATACGTGAACGCTCAGATATTTACACTAGCACTTCTGACAGTATGCATGTAATTTTTTGGATAAATTAAAACCTGCTGAAAAGTTTTTAACTCTTCTCAGCAGGTTCATTAAAATACTTTCTGTTTTGGCGCATTCTCTCCAGATTTTCCAGAATTATATCTACACTGATTGGTTTGGCAATATGAGCGTTCATACCCGCCTTGATTGCCTTTTTACGGTCTTCTTCAAAAGCATTGGCAGTCATCGCAATGATTGGTATATTTGCGCATTTCGGATCATTCAATGTACGGATTTCCCGGGTTGCGGTATATCCATCCATCTTAGGCATCTGAATATCCATGAAGATCAGATCATATTTTCTGCCTTCTGCAGATGACATGATATTCACAGCATCTGTACCATCCTCTACGCAATCCACATCCAGACCAATTTCCTCCATAATCGCTGTTGCGATCTCCCGGTTCAGCTCATTGTCCTCTACAAGAAGAACTTTCTTC
>PPYE01433704.1_pt1 | contig 11394 bp, 10 predicted proteins | sample 1559881 | NCBI WGS metagenome assembly PPYE01 (sample SAMN08240022, study PRJNA423297) | Human gut metagenome, whole genome shotgun sequencing project.
GAGAGCAGCTCGCTCTTTTCAATGGTGATGGTGCCCACCAGCACGGGCTGGCCCTTCTGGTGGTGCTCCACAATGTCGTCGATGACGGCCTTGTACTTGGCCTGCTCGGTCTTGTAGACCACGTCGGGGCAGTCCTCCCGGATCATGGGCCGGTTGGTGGGGATTTCCACCACGTCCAGCTTGTAGATTTCGGAGAACTCCTCCTGCTCGGTCATGGCGGTGCCCGTCATGCCGGAGAGCTTGTCGTACAGGCGGAAGTAGTTCTGGAAGGTGATGGTGGCAAGGGTGCGGCTCTCCCGGGCCACCTCCACCCCTTCCTTGGCCTCGATGGCCTGGTGCAGGCCCTCGTTGTAGCGGCGGCCGTACATCAGGCGGCCGGTGAACTCATCCACGATGATGACCTCGCCGTCCTTCACCACGTAGTCCTGGTCCCGGTGCATGATGCCCCACGCCTTGATGGCCTGGTTCACATGGTGCTGGATGCGGATGTTGTCCGGGTCGGTGAGGTTCTCCACGCCGAAGAACTCCTCGGCCTTTTTCACGCCCCGGCGGGTGAGGGAGCAGGTTTTCAGCTTCTCGTTGATGATGTAGTCGTAGTCCTTGTAAAGCTCGTCGTTGTCCTCTTTCTCGTCGGTCTCCTTCACGCGGATGGGCTTCAGGCCCCGGGCGAAGGCGTTGGCCCGGCCGTAGAGGTCGTCGGCCTTGGCGCCCTTGCCGGAGATAATCAGGGGGGTGCGGGCCTCGTCAATCAAGATGGAGTCCACCTCGTCCACAATGGCGTAGTTGTGGCCCCGCTGGACCTTGTTCTCCTTGTAGGTGACCATGTTGTCCCGCAGGTAGTCAAAGCCCATCTCGTTGTTGGTGCCGTAGGTGATGTCGCAGGCGCCCGTCATGGCCAGGCCCACCGTAAGGCCCATAAAGTTGAACACACGGGCCATCATCTCGCCCTGGTACTTGGCCAGGTACTCGTTGACGGTGACGATGTGCACGCCCTTGCCTGTCAGGGCGTTGAGGTAGGCAGGCAACGCCAAAGTGAAGGTTTTGCCCTCACCGGTTTTCATCTCGGCAATGCGGCCCTGGTGCAGGATGATGCCGCCCTGCACCTGCACGGGGAACAGCCGGATGGAAAGCACCCGGGCCATGGCCTCCCGGCAGGCGGCAAATGCCTCTGGCAAAATGCCGTCCAGCGTCTCGCCCTGGGCCAGCCGCTCTTTAAACCAACTGGTCTGAGACTTCAATTCCTCGTCGCTTATCTTCTTGTATTTCTCCTCGTAGCCCAGCACCTGGTCCACCAGGGGCTGGATGCGCTTCAATTCCCGTTTGCTGTAATTCCCAAACAGCTTCTTCAAAAGTCCGTTCGCCATACTAGCGTTCCACCCTTTCTTCCGGGAGGCGGCGCGCCGCTTCCCGCAGAGGTCTTCCGCCGCCAAAGCCAGGCGCTCCCCCAGCCTAGCGGCGCATATTCTTGTTTATTATACCACGGCGGCCCTTGGCATTGCAAGGAACTCCACAGTTTATTTACATTTAGCCCCCTCTGGGCGCAAAAAAAGCCGCCGCGGCAGGCGGCAGCCTCTTTCCTTTATTTTTCCTCCGGGCCGCCCAGGGGCAGCCGCGCGGTGAAGGTGGAGCCCTCCCCCAAGGCGCTTTCCGCCTGGATTGTGCCCCCGTGTGCCTGGACGATCCACCGCACCATGGAGAGCCCCAGGCCGCTGCTCTCCCCGCTGCGGGCCGGGTCCACCTGGTAGAAGCGCTCCCAGATTTTGGGCAGCTGGTCCGGGGCGATGCCCACGCCGTCGTCCCGCACCTGGAGGGTGGCCACGCCCTCCCCGGCGGAGAGCTTCATCCAGATGTGGCCGCCCTCTTTGCCGTAGGTCACGGCGTTTTGCAGCAGGTTCCCCCACAGGCGCAGCAGCAGCGTCTGGTCCCCGGTGATGGCCACCCCCGGCTGAATGTCCGCCTCCAGGGCGATGCCCTTTTCCCCGGCCAGCTCCGCAAACTCCTGGGCCACCAGCTCGCTGAGCTCGGAGAGGTCCAGCTCCTCCAAGGCCAGCCTCTCCCGGCCCTGGTCCGCCCGGGAGAGCAGCAGCAGCTGGGAGACCATCCCCGCCATGGAATCCACCTTCCGGCGGATGACCTCCACCTGCTGCCGGGCCTCCGGGGGCATGTCCTCCCGGGCCAGGAGCTCCTCGCACTGCATCAGCGCCACGGAGAGGGGCGTGCGCAGCTCGTGGGCCACGTCGCTGGTGAACTGCTTCTCCCGGCGGAAGCTGGCCTCCACCTGGTCCAGCAGGCTGTCGAAGGTTTGGGCCAAGGTGTAGATTTCGTCCCGGCCCTCCCCCAGGCGCACCCGCTTGGAGAGGTCCCGCTCCTGCTGGATGTTCTGCACCGTCTGGGTGATTTGCGCCACCGGCCGCAAAGCCCGCCGGCTGAACAGATACCCGCACAGGGCGGTCAGCGCCACCAGCAGGGGCAGCAGCACCAAGGCCAGGCGCAGCGTGGCCCGGAAGTCCCGCTCCGCCGCGGTGAGGGACACCACTCCCCGCATCACCAGCGTGCCGTAGCCCTCCACGGGGAACTGCAAATCCAGCACGGAATACTCCGTGCCCCCGGCCGTGACGGTGCGCAGCTCCCCGTCGGACAGGGGCAGCGTATAGGCAAAGCCGTAGGGCAGCCGCCCGTAGAGCATGGAGGAGTCCCCCGGCTGGTACACAGAGAGGTACACGCCGTTTTCCAGGCTCAGCAGCTCCGAGTCGAACTCCAGCCGGCCCTGGGTGTACTCCACCTCCTCCACCCCCTGGGAGACCCGCTCCTCCAAGGTGGCCTGGGCGCTGGTTAAAATCTCCTGGGAGCTCAGCGAGAACAGCAGCCCCAGCACCAGGGCCACCACCAGCGTCATGGCGGCGGTGTGGAACAGCACCAGCCGGGTTTGAATGGAAAGCTTTTTCACCCCTCTCCCTCCTTGAGCACATAGCCCGCCCCCCGCACGGTGTGGATGTACTTCACCGGGTGGCCCTGGTCAAGCTTCTTGCGCAAATAGCGGATGTACACGTCGATGACGTTGGAGCCCCCCGAGTAGCCGTAATCCCACACGTGCTGCTCCAGCTTCTCCCGGCTGAGGACGATGCCCGCGTTCTGCATCATGTACCGCAGCAGGGAGAACTCCTTGGAGGAGAGGCGCACCTCCCGGCCCTGGCGGAACACCTGGCGGGTGTCCAGGTGGAGCTCCAGCTCCCCCACCCGCAGCACGGTGGTCTTGCCCCCCTGGGGCTTGCGCAGCAGCACCCGCAGCCGGGCCAGCAGCTCCTCAAAGGCGAAGGGCTTTATCAGGTAGTCGTCGGCCCCGGCGTCCAGGCCCGCCACCCTGTCCTCGATGCTGTCCCGGGCGGTGAGCAGCAGCACGGGCACCTGGTTGCCCTCCCGCCGCAGCCGCCGCACCACCTGGATGCCGTCCACCTTGGGCATCATGATGTCCAGCACCAAGGCGTCGTACTCCGCCCCCAGCAGATAGTCGAACACCGCCGCCCCGTCAAAGCAGGCGTCCACGCTGTAGCCCGCCTCCTTCAGGCGCTTTTTCAGCAGCTGGTTCAAGTCCCGTTGGTCCTCCGCAATTAAAATGCGCATGGCCTTCCCTCCTGCCCAAGAAAGCCCCGGTGCTCCCGAGGCTTCCTGCTTTAATCCTGATAGTCCACGCTCCACTGGATGAAGTCCCCGGTGGCGGCGTCAATCTCAAACTCGTGCTCGGCGCGGTTGCATATCACTTCGCCCTCGTAAACCTGGCGGCCGTCCTCTTCCTCCAGCTGGATGCGCACATCCTCGGAGGAGGCCCCGGGCACCCGGTCCAGCACCAGCTGCACCGCTTCCTCCAGGGTGATGGGCCCTGCCGCCGTGGAAGAGGTGCTGTTCCCCTGGCCGTTCTGCCGGCCGTTGCCCTGGCCATTGCCTTGGCCCAGGCCCCAGCCCTCAATGTCCTGGTCGTAGGAAAGGATTTCCCCGGTGTCCCGAGCCACGGTGTAGTCGTACTCCGTATTCCCGGAGAAGAACTCGATTTCATACACTTCCCGGCCGTCCTCATAATCCAGCTCCACCCGGTGGAAACTGGCCTCTGTGACCCCGGCGTGCTCCAGGGCGGCGTTAATGGCGGTGTCCTCGTCCACGGCGTCCTCCACGGCCTGGGCCTGGCTCTCGGCGGCGCTCTGGTCCTGCTGGGCCTTGTCTATCTCCTCTTGCACCGCCTGGGCTTCCGTGCCGCTGGCGGAGCTGCCCTCGCTGGCCCCGGCGGGGGGCGTACCGGTGGAATCGTAGTTGTAGTTGATGATTTCCCCGTCCTTCTGGGCCACGTCGTAGGAATACTCCGTGTCCTGGGTGGAGAACTTCACCTCGAAGATGTCCCGGCCGTCCTCGTGCTCCTGCTGGACGGACAGGGACACCGCGTCCTCCTTGGCCACCCCGGCGTGCTCCAGGGCGATGGTGGTGGCCTCCTCCTGGGAGATGCTGCTGGAGCACCCCGCCAGCACCGCGGTGAGCGCCAGGGCGCCTGCCAGCTTCCAAAGGTTGTTCTTTTTCATGGTTGTTACCTCCTGTATCGCGATTTCACAGGGACCTGTGTCCCTCTCTGTGCCATCAGTATAGGGCAGCAACATGAAAAGAACATTAAAACGGGAAACTTTTTTTGCGGCTCACATCCGGGCGCCCTCCCCCATGCGGCGGGCGCCGTAGACGGCGGCCCCCAGCATCCCGGCGGCGTCCCCCAGCTGGGCGGTGACGATTTCGCACCCCGCCCGGGAGATGGCCAGGGCACGGCTCTCCACCACCCGGCGGGCCGGGCCCAGCAGGCGCTCCCCCAGCCAGGCGGCCACGGGCACGTCCTCCCACTGGGGGAAGTTGGGGGAAAACCGGGAGACGCCCGCCTCGATGTCCAGCAGGCCGGGCACGCCCATGCCCACGCAGAGCACCCGCTCCCGGGGCATTTGCCGGAGCAGCTCCTCCAGGGCCGCCAGCACCCGGCCCAGCACGTGCTCCCAGCCGCCCTCCACCTGGGTGGGCAGGCGCTTCTCCCCCACCTTTTCATAGGACTCCAGCCGGTAGGCCGCCGCCTTGATGTTGGTGCCGCCCAGGTCCACGCCCAGTATGTAGTCTTTCATCTTTTGTCCCTCCCGTGTGTTTCAAGGAATCTTCTCCAAAAGCGCGTGGTGGAAAAAGGCCCGCACCTCCCGCCGCGCCGGCGCATACACTAAAGCAAGCGAAAGAAAGGAGGCGGTGGGCATGCCCATCCGCATTTTCATTGACCAGGGGCACAACCCCCAGGGGGTAAACGCCGGAGCCGTGGGCTTTGGCCTGCGGGAGCAGGATGTCAACTACGCCGTGGGCATGGAGCTGGCCCGGCTCCTCAACAGCGACCCCCGGTTTGTGGCCCGGGTCTCCCGCACCACGCCCACAGAGAGCCTGGGCACCAGCAACGCCACCAGCTTGCAGCAGCGGGTGCGGATGGCCAATTCCTGGCCCGCGGACTACTTTGTCAGCATCCACTGCAACGCCAACACAAACCCCGCTGTCAACGGCACCGAGGTGTACGTCTACCAGCAGCGCACCCAGGCCTACTGGCTGGCCCAGCACGTGCTCAACGGCGTGGTGGAAGCCGTGGGCACCAAGGACAACGGCGTCCGCCTAAACCCCAGCCTTTATGTGCTGCGCCGCACCGCCATGCCCGCCATTCTGGTGGAGCTGGCCTACCTCACCAACGGCAACGACGCCCTAAAGCTGCGGGATGAGCAGCCCGCCTTTGCCCGGGGGATTTACAACGGCATCCTCAGCTACTTTGGCTTTGCCCCCCAGTGACGGCTCACCCGCCGTAGGAGAGCACCGCCACGCTGTGGCGCATGTTCTCGTGGATTTCCAGGGTGTCCGTCTCGTAGCGCATCCAGTGGCTGTCCAGCTCCAGGAAGTCCTCCACCGGGGCCAGCACGTCAAAGCCGAATGCGTCCGAGCGGTAGTGCATGGGGATGACCACCCGGGCCTGGAGGGCGTCCACAATCTCCTTGGCCTCCTTGGGCCCCACGGTGTAGAAGCCGCCCACCGGCACCAGGACGGCGTCCAGGTTCTGGAGGCGCTCCACCACATCGGGGGCGGGCATGGCGCCGATGTCCCCCAGGTGGGCCACCCGCAGACCCTGGGCTTCCAGCAGGTGGATGGTGTTGGGGCCCCGCTTCGCCCCGCCGCAGCCGTCGTGGAAAGAGGGCAGCGCCGTGATGGTGAAGGGGTTCGCCGGGCCGTCCTGGCGCAGGGCCACCCCCGCCCGGTAGTTGTGGTCGTGGTGCTGGTGGCTGCACAGCACCTGGTCCGCTGTCTGCCGGATGTCCCGCAGGCCGGGGACGCTGCCCGGCTCGAAGGGGTCCAGCACCACAGTGTACCCTTGGCACTCCACCCGGAAGCAGGAATGCCCCAGCCATTGAATCTGTATGCTTGCCATAAAAACCCATCCTTTCCTCTGGGGATTTTCCCCAGAATTGTTTCCTTTTTCCGCTATAGTATAGCACAATTTTCCCTGTTTGCCCAGTCTGGAAAAGAAAGGGGCCGCCGCTGGTTTCGCGGCAGCCCTTTTCGTGGCTTATAGGCGCTTTTCCGGGCGTTTGACCGTGCCGGGGCAGCCCTTGGAGAGGGCCCGGCCCCCTGGCTCCCGGCGGGGGATGGCCATGGGGGAGAGCTCCTGGTAGGCCTCCTGCTGGGCGGCGTTTTCCGGCGGGGTGAACATCAGCCCGGTGCACTCGTTGGCAGAGGCCACGGCGGTGTCCTCCGGCAGCAGCCCCGGGGGCAGCGGGTCGTGCTCGTGGTAGTGGGCGTGCTTGGGCGCGGTGGGGTCTTTGGGCTTCATGGGCAACATCCTTTCCTGGGTTTGCCTATAGCTTTCGCAGTTTCCCGCCGCCTATGCGGAAAAGTGCTCCAGGATTTTCTCCACAGATTCCTCCACCGTCAGGCGGGAGTTATCCAGCCAAAAGCCCAGCCGGGGTGTCTCCCGGCGGAACGCCTCCAGCAGGGGGGCAGGCGCAAAGCCCACGTAGCCGGTTTTGCCCCGGGCTGCCTCCCGGGCCTTGACAGTCTCCACATCGGGGCAGAGCACCACCACCCGCACCGGGATGCCCCCCAGCAACGCCACCATGTTTGCCAAGTCCGGACCGTAGTAGTTGTCTTGCAGCACCACGGAGAACCCCGCCTCCCAGTAGCCCCGGGCGGCCTGGGCCGCCAGCCGGTAGCGCAGCCCCAGCTGCTCCAAGGCCTGGGGAGTGGGCTGGCTGGTCATCTCCTCCCGGCCGGTGACAATCATCTTGCGGAACACATCTCCCCGCAGGTGGACGCACCGGGGAAGCCGCTCCGCCAGCGCCTGGGCTGTGGTGGATTTCCCCGAGGCCATCACCCCGGTGAGAAGGTAAAAGTGCTGTTCCATATTACAAGGACCTCCTTTGGGATGTAAAAAGAGCCGCCGGGAACTCCCAGCGGCTCTGGAAAGCTTGCGCGGTTAGGCTTTCTGCTTGGCAGCGTCCAGCTTGTTGCGCTTGTGAATCTGCCACATGCCGAACAGGTTGGGGGCGATGAACTGGCTGGAGAAGCAGCCGGCCGCCACGCCCGCCATCATGGGCAGGGCAAAGGACACCACGGTGTCGATGTTGAAGATGAGCGCCACGATGAACACCACCACCAAGGCCAGGAAGGTGCACAGAGAGGTGAGCACCGTGCGGCTCAAGGTCTGGTTCATGCTCAGGTTGAGGATTTCGTCGTAGCCAACCTTGGGCCCCAGCTTCCGGCGGTTTTCCCGCACGCGGTCGTACACCACGATGGTGGCGTTCAGGGAGTAACCCAAGATAGTGAGGATAACGGCAATGAACACGTCGTCCACATCCAGCCCGAAGATGACGAACACGCAAAAGGCGATGAGCACGTCGTGCATCAGGGCGATAACAGCGGTGACGCCGGCGGCCAGGCCGCCAATCTTGCGGAAGCGCAGGGCGATGTAAACCAGCAGGAACACCGCGGTGATGGCAAAGCACACCAGGCACTTCTGGAAGAACCGGGCGCCCATGCTGGCCTCCACAGAGCTGGAGGAAAGCAGCTCGAAGCCCAGGTCGGGGTAGGCGCTTTGCAGGGCCTCGGTCACCTGGGTCTGCTCCTCGGGGGTCATGGCCTGGTTGCCGGCGAAGGACACGTTCACCTGCTCGCCGCCGGTGGTGATGTCCTGGCTGATGGTGACCTCGCAGTCACGGCCAATGCTGTCCACAATGGCGGTCTCGATGCCAGCGGCATCGGCCTGGCCGCCCTCTACGGAGTAGAGGATCATAGAGCCGCCGGCAAACTGGATGTCCAGCTTGGGCCCGATGATGATGCTGGCCAAAATGCCCACCACCAGCACCACAATGGAAATGGCAAAGTAAATCTTTCTATTCTGGTAAAAATGGAAGCGGTAAGTTTTCTCATTCATCGCCGCGCGCACCTCCAAACAGCCATTTTTTATGCAGGCCTTTGAAGCCGGCAAGGGAGAGGGTCATCAGGCGGGTGGCCGTCATGCCCATGATGAAGTTGCCGATGATGCCCACCAGCAGGGTAAAGCCAAAGGAGAAGATGGCGCCGGTGGTGGACTCGCCGAAGATGATGGACAAGATGTTGCTGGGGCCAAACACGCCCATGAGCATAACCGCCACAATCAGGGTGGTGATGTTGCCGTCGAAAATGGCCCAGAAGCTCTCGGAGAAGCCCAGCTTCAAGGCGCCGTCCAACGTCTTGCCGCCCTTCAGCTCCTCGCGGATACGGCTGGCGGAGATGACGTTTGCGTCCACGCCCATGCCGATGGAGAGCACAATGCCCGCCAGGCCAGGCAGCGTCATGGTGTAGGAGTTGAGGAAGGGGAAGTAGCCGGAGATGGCGGCCATACACAGGCCCACCTGGCCGGCCAGGCTGATAACAGCCACCACGCCGGGCAGCCGGAAGATGACAATCATCAGCAGGGAGATGACCACAAAGGCGATGATGCCCGCCAGCAGCATGGCGTCCAAAGCCTGGGCGCCCAAGGTGGGCGGCATGGAGCTGAAGGAGCTCACCTGCAGGGCAAAGGGCAGCGCGCCGGCCTGGATGCGGGCGGCCAGCTGGGTGGCCTCCTCGCTGGTGAAGTCGCCGGTAATCACGCACTCGCCGTTGGTGATGGCCTGCTTTACCGTGGGGGCAGAGAGCATCACGTCGTCCATCCAGATGGAGATGGTCTCGCCCACCATGGCCGTGGTGGCCTGGGCAAACTTCTGGGCGCCCTCGTCGCTGAGGGTGAGGGCCACCACGTACTGGTACTCGCCGGTGGTCTCGTCCTGGGTCATGCGGGGCTCGGCGGTGACCACGTCAGAGCCCTCCAGGATGATGTTCTCCGCAGTGGTGCCGGAGGGCGTGCGGTAGACGATGCTGCCGTCCTCGGCGTACTCGCTGGTCTCGTACTCCATGCCCTGGCGGAAGGTCAGCTGGGCGGTGGCGGCCAGCTCGTCAATGGCGGCCTCGGGGTCGTAGTCCTGCTCGTCGCTGCGCCAGGGGAACCGGACGATAATCCGGTTGTTGGTGGGGTCGGTGTAGATCTCGTAGTCGGTAATGCTCTGGGAGACCATACGGGTTTCGATAATCTCCTTGGCGGCCTCCAGCTGCTCGGTGGTGGCCTCCACCCCGTCCGCCGGGCTGAAGGTGGCCTCTACGCCGCCCCGGATGTCAATGCCCCAACGGATGTCCCCAGCGCCCTTTATGTAGGTCACCTTGAAATCCCCGTGCTGGCCGTACACGCCAAACAAGGACGTGACCACCAACGCGAGGATGAGAAGCGCCACTACAAAAAACACAGGCTTTTTTACTCGCTTCATGGGTTTCTTTCCTCCAGTCGGGCCCGCCCGAAAAGGGCAGCCCCAGGTTTTTCTAGGTCCTGCAAAAGCCGCGGCGGCCCGCAAGTGGCCGCACACGCAAAGCAGGGCAGCACCCGGGCGGGCGCCCCGTGTCCCGGCCGGTCAAAACGGCCAGGCCATCGGGAAGCCCCGGGACAGTGCTCCTGTCCCCCCTCTTGCTACCCCGCTTACGTACTTCTAAATAATTATTCCTGCTCCTCGGGCTGGGCCTCCTCGGCGGCCTCGGTGGAGTACACGACCTCCTCGGCGGGAGCCTGGGAAGCGGCCTCATCCTCGGCGGCCTTCTGCTCCTCCAGCAGCGCGCGGATGGACAGGGACACACGGTGGCGCTCGAAATCGATGTCGGTGATCTTCACCTTCACCTCGTCGCCAATCTTCAAAACATCCTGGGGCTTCTCGATCCGGTGGTCGGCAATCTGAGAGATGTGGATCAGGCCGTCGATGCCGGGGATGACGCTGGCAAAGGCGCCGAACTGGGTCATGCCCACGATCTTGGCGTCGCACACGGTGCCCACGGGATACTCCCGCTCCAGCTTGACCCAGGGGTTGTCCTCGGGACGCTTGTAGCCCAGGGAAATCTTGCCGTTCTCGCGGTCCAGGCCCTTTACGTACACGTCCACGGTGTCGCCCACCTTCAGCACCTCGCTGGGATGCTTGATGCGGTTCCAGGACAGCTCGGAGATGTGCACCATGCCGTCCACGCCGCCCAAGTCCACAAAGGCGCCGAAATTGGTCAGGGACTTCACCTTGCCGGTGTACTGCTGGCCCTCTTCCACCTGCTCCCAGAACTTCTCCTGGGCGGCCTTGCGCTCCTCGCGGAGCACGCTGCGGATGGAGCCCACAGCACGGCGGCGCTGGCGGTTGACCTCGATGATGCGGAACTTCACTTCCTTGCCCATCAGCTCGTTCAGGTCCTCCCCGCGGGAAGCGGTGGCCTGAGAGGCGGGCACGAAGATGCGCATGGCCTTGTACAGGACGATGACGCCGCCCTTGACCACTTCAATCACTTTGCCCTCCAGCACCTCGTTGTTCTCCAGGGCCTGGGAAATCTCGTCCCAGCCCTTCATGGCGTCCACGCGCCGCTTGGAGAGCATGATGGTGCCTTCCTGGTCGTTGGTCTTCATGATGAGCAGGTCCATCTCGTCGCCAATCTTCACCAAGTCCTCGGGCTTGGCGTTGGGGTCGTTGGAGAGCTCGCTCGCGGGGATGAAGCCAGCCTGCTTGCGGCCTACGTCCACGTAGACCTCGGTGGGGGAGATCCCCACAACGACGCCGTGCACCTTCTCGTCTGTATTGAAACTCTTGAGGGATTCCTCAAGCAATTCCGCAAAATTCTGTTCGTTGTTTGTCACTTCTGCCATGGTAGCAAGTACCTCCTTTATAATGCTTGCGGGCGTGGATGCCCCCGCAGTGATGCCAACGCTCAGCCCGGCCGAAAACACAGGCAGCTCGTCCGCCCTTTCGATGAGGTACGTCTCGC
>PPYE01663459.1_pt1 | contig 11391 bp, 4 predicted proteins | sample 1559881 | NCBI WGS metagenome assembly PPYE01 (sample SAMN08240022, study PRJNA423297) | Human gut metagenome, whole genome shotgun sequencing project.
CATTCTTCCCCTTTTCAACTACATATATCTGTTCATTATAAAAAGATTAAATTTGTGTCTTGACAACTGAACCACTATAGAACGGCGATGGTGATTTCCGATTATTTCCGGATATTTGACAATATGGAAGAGGGGGTGAAAGGATATTTTGAACTGCTTCAGCTTCCACGTTATCAGAATCTGAAGGGAATCACAGAACCCGGACGCTATCTGGAAACCATTTGGGCAGATGGGTATGCGACCAGTTCCGTCTATGTGCAGAAAAATATGGAACTGATCGAGCAGTATCAGTTAACGAAGTATGATGAGAATGTATCGGGAAGAAGGGCTCAGGATGTATTGAACGTGATGCGTTCATGGATTGGATACAGTGAAGCGAATGGGAAGTTCCGGCAGATTATTGATCTGTACAATTCGCATCAGCCGCTGGCAAGGGGATATGCTGTGCAGTATACCGATGAGTGGTGTGATACCGCAGTTTCTGCAGCGGCGATCCAAGCGGGATGTGTGGACTTGATCGGAACAGAATGCGGATGTGAAAAGCATATCGAAATCTTTAAAGAAAAGGGGATCTGGATTGAAGATGGAACTATCGTGCCACTGCCAGGAGATATCATTTTGTATAACTGGGACTGTCAGGCACAGCCAAATGACGGGTATTCTGATCACATTGGATACGTGGAGTCTGTTTCAGGACAAATGATCACAGTGATGGAAGGAAATTATAATGAGGCAGTGGCGAGAAGGCAAATTCCGGTGGGCTGGGGTCAGATCCGCGGCTATGTAAGACCGAAGTATACAGAAGGTGTGACAGGGCGGCCCTCCAAAAGTATTGAGGAAGTTGCCGGGGAAGTGATACAAGGAAAATATGCAAACGGTGAAGAACGAAGAAAGAAGCTGTGTGATATGGGATACGATCCGGATGCTGTTCAAAGGGAAGTAAACAGGCAGTTGAGTCAAAATGAGGCTCAGGCGGAATATTATGTTGTGCAGGAAAATGATACTTTATCAGAGATTGCAAAGCGTTTTGCAACAACTTATCTGGAACTGGCAGCATGGAATGGAATTGCAGATCCGAACATGATCTACGTTGGACAGAAAATCAGGATCCGATGAAGAAATATTGGCAGAAATGATTGAAAAATTACCGTAAAAATTTGATGTGAAAACGTAAAATGTAAAAAATAGACAAAATAAATGAGCAAAATCTATTGTGATAGTAAAGAAAGTACAATTTCTGGTAAATATATTCCATATTAAAGGGGGGAACAGTATAGTACTCTAGAATTCAAGCGGGAAAATCCCAGACATGTAAGGAACCAGAAAAAAATAAAGCATTTTCTGGTTTTACTTTCATGTGGAAGAAAAGGAGGAAAATGAGGATGAAAACCAGAAAAGAAGGGAGCAAAGCCAGATTACTCGGACTGTCATGCATGGCGCTTGTGCTGACGGCATTTGGGGTAACAGGAGTCCGTGCAGATGCGGCAGATGCAAAAAAAGCACCGCCACTGGTCAATCTGGCAGAGGAAAAGGATGTCAAAGTAATTCATGGAACTGGGTATTTATGGATATGAAAATGAGCAGGATGTACAGTCACAGGATGGTCCAAGACGTGTGATCGATAATGAACACCCAATGATGATCGCAACAGCGTATTCCAACGATGTCTATCAGATCGGACAGGAAAAAAGTCCTGAATTACAGGGATCTAACACAGTAGACGGAAGATGGAATGCTATTCCGGATGATCTGAAAGAGAATAACGTTTTGCTGTTACATACAAACAACCTCAGACAGTTTGCTCCGGATCATATCGGACAGGCTTATCTGCAGGCATTCCATGAACATGGGCTGCAGATTGCCTATGAACAGGGAGCGCCGATTATGCTTCTTGGATTGACAGCAGCTGCAACACCGGAAAATGGAGGAACACAGTACAATATTACAGCGGATATGGATTACGGCTGGTTGGATCTGATGTACCGTATGTATCCGAATATGCAGGGTGTGTTCAATACAGAGAACTTCTGGGCAGGTATTCATCCTCCATGCGAAGGAAGCGCTAAGATGCTGGAGATTGCTGACCGATTCGGTGGATTCTTTGTATGGTCAGATCAGGATCACGGTTCTACAGTGACGAATATTGTCAGCAATGCAAATATGAAAAAGGCACTGGAAAAACACGGAGATGCATTCTACTTGATTTATAAGAACACAAGTTCAAATCAACCGGATGATTTGAAAACAAGCAGTTTCTTCCAGGGAAGCTGGCTGGCAGGATATACCGGAGGCTGGGGAATGCTTTCCGATACATGGGCATGGGACAAACAGTTCTCAAAACTCTGGCAAGGAGCCGGAAGTTATAATAACTGGCAGAGACTTTGCGGAGAACCGGAAGCATTGCTTGGAATGCAAATGATGAGCACCTATCTGGGCGGCGGTGTGATCTATACCTTTGAGTTCCCGGAAATCGTATATGGAACAAGTAACACGAACAGTCCGGCAAATACACATGTCCTGACAGAATTGTTCCGTTACATTGTCAATCATCCGGCACCGTCCAAAAAAGAAATTATGGAAGAGACTCATGAATGAATCCGGAGACGGAACAGCGATGGATCTCACGCTGAATAACTACAGGGTAAATAAAGATGAGATTATTTTTGATAATAAATTCGGCTTGAAGTGGACAGGTGATTTTTCGCCGGGACAAGTTACAATCGATGGAAAGTTATCTGTATATGAATATATGAATAAGTACAATGTGGTAAACGCACCGGAAGGAAAATTGTCTCCGGAAGATAATGAACTGCGTACCACTACATTTGAACTGACAAAACTGGCGAAAAAACCAGAAGTGAAGGTTGTAAAGGGGCAGCAGCCGGACACAGACGGACAGCCGCAGTACACAGAACCAAAAGTAGAATTTAACGAAGAAACAGGAAAAGCAGTTATTACAATCCAGACAAATGGATGGGTTGATCTTTCCATTACAGGCCTGGAGTTTGTATATGATGAGAATGCACAGAAAATAGAAGATGAGCCGATCAAATCTGAGAGAACCAATCTGGCAAGAGAGCCGAAAATATCATGATACCGTTGTACTTCTGTCACCGGACAGTTCCTTTGATCCGGCTAAAACATTGGTCCTGTGGAACGGAAATCGGGATGCGGACAGAGAGTGGCCGGCAGCTTTAAATGGTGAGGCAGGAAAGACACATAAGTTGCCAAAAGGAGAGAAAGAAGAATACAGCGAGACAAAAGATGGAAAAACTATGAAAGTGTATGAAAAAGGTGTGTCTTGGTTGGATCCAGATACAAAAACACCATTGCCGAAAGAAGGAGAACGTTTTGATGCAGGATACATCCGTGTATATATGAACGGAAGTACAAAGGGAGATACAAACCACGTTGTAGAACTGGAAGTAATGGGCGAAACAGGGGATGTGGTGATCAAAGATGAAGAAGCACCAACTGTGCCGGGCAATCTGAGAGTCGTATCTCCGAAGGCATCGGGAGCAGAAATTCGTTTCCTTCCGTCAGTAGATAATACAGGAGTCGAAAAATACAAAGTAAGCTGGAGTAAAGGCGGAGAACAGGTTGGTTTCCGTGAAGTTACACAGACTGCGCTGATTTTAGATCCGTTGGAGGCTGGCAGCGAGTATACTGTTCAGGTAAAAGCTGTGGACAGATATGACAATGAATCTGAAGCGGCAGAAGTATCCTTTACAGCAATGGATATTCAGGTAAGCGCAGATGTTGCTTCCGGACAATATGATTCTGCACAGCAGGTGACATTGACAGCAGGTGAAGGAGCAGAGATTTATTATACTCTGGACGGCAGTCAGCCATTTGAGAAAAATAAAGAAGTTTCTGAGTCCGCTAAAAAATATGAAGGACCGATTACAGTCGAGAAAAATACAATTCTGCGGGCAGCAGCAAGAAAAGATGGGGTAGAGTATGGAACAGGTTCCTGGTATTACCTGATCGGAGCGCAGAGTCAGGACAACTGGGAAACACCGAAAGCTCCAAGCGACGTGAGAATTGACAGCAAATCTTCGTCTTCTGCAAATATCAGCTGGGCTGCGGAAGAACCGGGATGTACATACCGTGTGTATGCAAATGGTAAGATGGTATGGGAAGGAAAAGAAATGAATCAGACGATTCAGGAGCTGACCCCGCTTACTACATATCAGGTTTATGTAACTGCAGTAAATGAGAGAGGAATTGAGTCTCTCCGTTCAGAAACAGTAGAATTCGTCACTATGGCACAGTAGATAGTAGGAGGGAAAAAGATGAAAATAAAGAAATTAACTGCGTACCTGCTGATGTCCGGAATGATTTTAGGAACGATGAGCAGCGATTTGTATACGATCAAAGCGCAGGCTGTAGAAACAATAGAAGAAACAGAGGATAAGACACCGGAAAATGAGACACCTCAGATACCGGAAACTCCTGAACAGCCGGAGACAGAACCAGAGAATGAAGAAGTGACGGAAGCAGCACCGGTGGGAGAAATTGAGCTTTCTGCAGAACAGTTTCCGGATCAGGTGATACTGACATTTGCAGGAACCTGTGACAAAGATGGAAATGGAAGCCTGTCGGAAGCAGAGTGCATGGAAGTGGAAGAACTGGCAATGCCGAATGCAGGAATTACCAATTTAAAAGGTGTGGAGAATTTCCGGAATTTGCAGCGCGTGGATGTCAGCCAAAATGCGATTGGGGATTTTACACCGGTAAAAGATCTGTCATCTCTGCAGATTTTGAAAGTAAACGGAAATGCGGCTTCCGTGCTGGATGTGACAGGATGCAGCAGTCTGAAAAAGCTGTATGCTCAAAATAGTACATTTTCAGAGCTTCATGTGACAGGACTTGGAAGTCTGGAAGAAGTACGGATTGAAAATAATCATCTTACAGATCTGGATCTGACAGGCCTGACTTCACTGCGAGCATTAAGCTGTTATGGAAATCAGCTGCATACACTGGATGCAAGACCAGCAGCGGCTCTTGAAGTGCTTCAGGCAGACAGTAATGGAATGGAAAGCCTTCTCGTAGAAGGACTTGGAAATTTAAAAACACTTCATTGTCAGAATAACAACCTGCAGCAGATCTCACTCTCAGGTCTGGGAGCATTGGAGGAATTTAACGCAGCAAATAACAGTCTGACAGAACTGATCGTGGATGAAGCAAGTGCATTAAAAACGGTTCTTGCAGGAAATAATCAGTTATCTGGAGAGTTCCGTTTCGGAACAGCAAAACAGGTCAGTGTGGAAAACAACCAGATCACAAATCTGATCGGGGCAGAAGAAAATATTGCATACTTAAATTTTAACAACAACCAGCTTATCAGTCTTAAGATGGACAGTGCTGCGCCGGAAAGTGTTTATGGAAACCAAAATAACCTGTCACTGCTGCAGTTTGGAGATGTTTCAAACCTGAAAACATTGTATTGTGCAGAGAATCATCTGGCATGGACAGAGTCAGGAAAGGCTCTGGATTTACAGTTATCTCCGCAGACGATCGAGTTAAAACGGAAATATGACGGTGAAAAGTACTGGACAGATTTAAATGAGGTACTGACACCTCAACAGCTGCAGAGGACGGAAGTTCTGATGGGAGAAAACAGTCAGATTGCTTCATTTGACAAAGAGAGCGGAAAAGTATTCTATACAGGACCGGCTTCTGCACTGGAATATTATTTCACAGCAGGTGATGTCGGAGAAGACGAAGGAAATGCACGGATGCTGGTGCAGGCAAAACTGACAGAAGAAACGCACGTTCCGGGTGCACAGGAAATCTTAAACGACATCCTGGCAAACAATAAGATTCCATCAGAAGTGAAAGCAGGAACAGAAAGACTGGTTCTGCCGGAAGTTCCGGAAGGAAGTAAGATCGAGATCGTGGCAGTGAATCCGGAAGGAATCATCGGACTGGATGGAAAGGTAACAACACCGGAAAACGATACGGAAAAATAATCAAAACAGAATCGGAAACAAGATATACGGATTCCTCATATATGGGGATTCGTATATCTTACTTTTCAGAGGAAATTTAAAACGGTATAAGTTGAGAAAAGGAGCATTATGATTAAAAAAAGAATCAGACAATTCCTTGCAGGTATTTGCACTATACTGGTGTTACCAATAGGACCGGTATGTGAAGTTTTTGCGAAAGAAGAGAAACAGGAGAATTCGGTATCGACGGAGTCGATTAGTCAATCACTAAAATTATGGTATACGTCACCGGCAAATATCAATACACAGGAAACTAATGGTGGAGAGTGGATGCAACAGTCATTACCTTTGGGAAATGGAAATCTGGGTAATCTGATTTTTGGGGGAATTTCGAAAGAGCGAATACATTTTAATGAAAAGACGCTCTGGACAGGAGGTCCTTCTCCGAGTCGTCCGGGGTATCAGTTTGGGAATAAGGCAACAGCATATACGGATGAAGAAATTGAAAATTACAGAAAACTTTTAGATGATAAATCAACAAAAGTATTTAATGATGATCAAAGTCTCGGTGGATATGGTATGGGAGCACAGATCAAATTTCCGGGAGAAAATAATCTGAACAAAGGAAGTTATCAGGATTTTGGAGATATTTGGCTTGATTTTTCTAAAATGGGACTTCAAGACCAGAATGTAAAAAATTATCGGAGAGAGCTGGATCTTCAAACTGGGGTTGCATCAACAGAGTTTTCTTATGAAGATGTGAATTATAAAAGGGAACACTTTGTAAGTAATCCAGATCAGATCATGGTTACAAAGCTTTCAGCATCAGAAAGTGGAAAGCTTGATTTGAGTGTAAAAATGGAGCTTAATAACAATGGATTAGAAGGGAAAACTACATTTGATCCGGAAAATCAAACCTGTACAATTGAAGGAAAAGTTAAAGATAATGATTTAAAATTTTACACAACAATGAAACTTGTCCTCGAAGGGGGAGATCTAGAGGTAGATGAGAAAAATCAGGTCTATCAGATTGAGGATGCAAACCAGGTCATGATTGTAATGGCGGCAGAGACGGATTATAAAAATGATTATCCAACTTACCGTGATAAAGAGAAAAATCTGAAAAAAATGGTAGATGACCGTGTCAATAGCAATGCCAAAAAATCATATCAGAAATTGAAAGAAAAGCATATTGCAGATCATCAGAAATTGTTTGATCGAGTGAGCTTAGATTTAGGTGAACAGCGCACTAACATTCCGACAAATCAGCTTGTAGATGAATATCGAAATGGAACTTACTCTCATTATCTGGAAGTGCTTGCATTCCAATATGGACGCTATCTGACGATTGCGGGGTCCAGAGGAACACTTCCAAGTAATTTAGTTGGTTTATGGACAGTAGGGGATTCTGCCTGGACCGGGGATTATCACTTTAATGTCAATGTGCAGATGAACTACTGGCCGGTTTACACAACAAATCTGGCAGAATGTGGAGTTACCTTTGTTGATTATATGGATAAGCTAAGAGAGCCGGGGCGTTTGACAGCAGAGAGAGTTCATGGAATTGAAGGGGCAGTGGAAAATCATACTGGTTTTACAGTGCATACAGAAAATAATCCATTTGGTATGACAGCACCGACAAATGCACAGGAATATGGATGGAATCCTACAGGGGCAGCATGGGCAATTCAAAATCTTTGGTGGCATTATGAATTTACCCAAAATGAAGATTTCTTAAAAAATACTATCTACCCGATTATGAAGGAAGCTGCACAATTTTGGGATTCTTATCTTTGGACATCCGAGTATCAGAAAATCAATGATGAAAGTTCGCCATATAATGGACAGGATAGATTAGTGGTAGCGCCAAGTTTTTCTGAGGAACAAGGACCAACGGCGATTGGTACGACTTATGATCAGTCACTTGTCTGGGAATTATATAAAGAATGTATTCAGGCAGGTAAAATTGTTGGGGAAGATGAAGCATTATTAAAATCTTGGGAAGAAAATATGCAGAAGTTGGATCCGATTGAGATTAACGAGACAAACGGTATCAAAGAATGGTATGAGGAGACTCGTGTTGGGCAAAAGAATGGTCATAATCGTTCATATGCAAAAGCGGGAAATCTGCCGGAAATTGAAGTGCCAAACAGTGGATGGGATATTGGGCATCCGGGAGAACAAAGGCATTCTTCTCATCTTGTTGGATTGTTCCCGGGGACATTGATCAATAAAGAAAATAAAGAGTATATGGATGCAGCAATTCAATCGCTGACAGAGCGTGGGGAGTATTCAACTGGCTGGTCAAAAGCAAACAAAATCAATCTTTGGGCCAGAACAGAAAATGGAGAAAAAGCATACAAGCTTTTAAACAATCTGATCGGCGGAAATTCTTCAGGGTTGCAGTATAATTTGTTTGATTCTCATGGCTCCGGTGGTGGAGAAACTATGAAGAATGGGAATCCTGTATGGCAGATTGATGGAAACTTTGGGTTGACATCTGGTGTTGCAGAGATGTTGGTACAGTCTCAGTCTGGCTATACGCAGTTTCTTCCGGCAATTCCAAATGCATGGGAAGAAGGAAATATCCAGGGATTGAAAGCACGTGGTAATTTTACCATTGGAGAAAAATGGGCAAACGGAGTAGCCGAGACATTTACAGTACGTTATGATGGTGAAAACGAAAGCAATACATTTACAGGTTCTTATAAAAATATCACATCTGCAAAAGTATATGAAGATGGAAAAGAGATTTCTGTAAAGAAAGATGAAGAAAAAGGACGTATTTCTTTTAAGGCAGTTTCAGGCAGAACATATACCATTGATATGTTTGAAACAAATATGGATGAATTAAAAGAACAGGCAACAGCATTTTTGAAACAGATTCATCCAGATCTTGTTAAAGTAAAAGAAGAATTGGGGACAGCAATCGAACAGTCTTCCAAAGAACTGGGAAGCGTTTTGACAAAAGCAAAACAGATGGAACGATTGTATCGCATTTATCTGGAAGAAGCAGAAAAGGTTTATTATCTTACGGATAAGGAAGGCTTGACATATGTTCGGATTGATCAAATCTATACGCGATTAAGAATGTTGCGCAGGACGCTGCTGGAAAATACAGGAGACCTTGAGTATTATAAAAATGAAGAAAATCAGTTTTCAGCAATTGTCAATCAACTGAACAAACAGATGGAAAACAGAGAGGTTACATTTAGTAAAGATTCTGGAATTATTGATGCAGCCAATCTTACACTGACTTTGAGTAAAAGCGAACGGGCATCGGATTATGACATTCGTTATACAATGGATGGCAGTATTCCAAGGAAGAGTTCTTCGCTTTATGAGCAGCCACTGCAGTTGAGCAAGGAAACGGATTCTGTTGTCAGGGCGGCATTGTTTTATAGAGGACAGAGAGTAAGTCCTATATATACGAAGACATATGTGACACAGGCAAGTCCAATTCAAAATGTAGAGGTATCCCATGCAGATGTTTGGGGAGAAACCTATAGAAAAGAAAAAATGATTGACGGAAATTCTACAACAAGATGGGCATCTAAGAACGTAGATTCTTCTAAGCCGATGGAAATTACATTGACATTTGAAGAAAAAGAGGTACTTGCTCAGTTGGTGTTTGATTTATTTGTATCAAACAATAATGGAATCGGATCATTTGAAATCCAAGCGCTGACAGATGGAGAATACCAGACAGTGTATGAGGGTGTTAAAATGGGAGATATAGGGGATAAAGTAGGGGATATGGATGGTTCCAGTGCAGGATATCATGCATATTGTCTGGCAAAATTCCCGGAAGTTTTAACCAATTCTTTAAAAATTGTATTGAAAGAAGGATTTGTAGGAGAACCTTCATTGTATGAAGTGACAGCATTGTCGGGAAATGAAAAAACAGATAATGTAGGTGATGCATCAGAGTTAGAACGTATGCTTGAACTGGCTGAGGCAGCAGACAGGACATCGCAGGAATATGAAACTGCTCCACAGGAACTGAAGGGAGCATTTGAAGAAAGTATTTTAGATGGAAAAGAAGTAAGAACTGCCACACAGGATGTCATGGATTCCAGAACGGAATTTCTTCTGAACAGATATAATCGACTTGGATTTGGAGAAACGGATAAAACGATATTGGAAGAACTCATCGCTAAGGGTGAAGAAGCACTGAGTGGTGAATACACAAATGAATCTCTCTATCAGCTAAAAAAAGTGCTGAAAGAAGCAAAAGAAATGATGGAAGATAAAAATGTAAAACAACCTGCAGTCGATAAAATGGTACAAAATCTGAAAAATGCATTGAATAATTTGGAACAGGGAGGATTTGAAGAGATACAGATTCCTTCCACAGATTTACAGGGAAGTGGGAAATGGATCCAGGCAGGAAACTTTAAAGCAACGGAAGATGAGAACGCAGGAACATTGACTGGTAAGTTTAAGGGACATTCTATTCGTGTTGCGACGGTAAAAGGAAATGATCATGGAGTTATACGAATTACAATTCTGGATTCATCTGACAGACAGATTTATCAAAAGGAAATTGATACTTACGCGCCAGAACGAGAAGAAAGCGCAGAACTTATGAATGAAGAATTTGAAGAGGGAACTTATACAATTCAGTTTGAGCGTGTTGGAAAAAGTTCACAGGCGCAGGAAAAAAGAGGATGGGTTGAAGTTGGAGCGCTTACCGTTCGTAAGGAAAAGAAAGAATCAGTAGACAGGAGTAAATTGCAAAGAGAAATTCAGATTTGTGAAAAATTAAATTCTGAAGATTATACAAAGGAAAGCTGGGAGAAGCTCCAGGCAGTCCTTGAAAGTGCAACAGTGCTTTTGAAAAAGGCAGATGAAGAAACGTGTACTTCTGAGATGAACGATAAGGCGGTAGAAGTAAAGACAGCGAGAGAAAATCTTCAAAATGTTACGGTAGATACCGATGCATTGAAAGAACTGCTTCAAATAGCAAAAGAAATTTCAGAGGATGGATACACAAAAGAGAGTTTTAAAGCATTGCAGGAAGGTATTCAGGAAGCCGAAAAATTGTTGAATGGTACTTGCACACAGGAAACAGTAGATAACATGATAGCTGTTTTGAAACAGCGCATTCAGGGCTTGCGTGCAGATAAGACAGAACTTCAGAAAAAATATGATGAAATTAGAGATATGACACAAGGACAGGTGACAGATACATCCTGGAAAGAATTTATAGAACTTAAAGAACAGGCAAAAGTTACTTTGGATAACGAGAATGCGACACCTGAAGAAGTGGCTGAAATTCTAGAAAAGTTAAATCAGTTTGAATTTGTATATCAGGAGGAGACATTCCACGTAACAATCAAAGCCAATGACAACAGTATGGGAACTGTAACCATTGATTCAGCAGACGGAAGCTACAAAAAAGGAGAAAAAGCAGAAGTTATCGCAGTGGCAAACG
>PPYE01597841.1_pt1 | contig 11390 bp, 9 predicted proteins | sample 1559881 | NCBI WGS metagenome assembly PPYE01 (sample SAMN08240022, study PRJNA423297) | Human gut metagenome, whole genome shotgun sequencing project.
CTGCAATACATCAACTTCTGTAACCATCGTAAAATTGGTCTTGTTAAAGATGCTTTATTTTAATTCAACCAACGGGTATTATAAAAAATATTTGTATTTTTGTAATTGGAAATGGTTCCGGGCGGTTCGCCGCCACGGATGAAAAGGGAATCCGGTGAGAATCCGGGACAGTACCCGTTGCTGTAAGTCCCCTCAAGGTTGCCGCAACCTGCCACTGGTGTAATGCTGGGAAGGCGCGACGACTGGGACGAGTCAGAAGACCTGCCATGACCGGAAAAGGATTTACACCCGCGGGAGAAAATCGGGTTGCGATCAGATACGGAATGCCGTAGGAGTCATTCTCATATTTGAAGACAAACATAATCCCGTTCGTGTAAACCTGCGCGAACGGGATTTTTTGTGTTTGTTAAAAATATGTTTTATTAAAAAACAAGTAAGCTATGAAAAGAAATTTACGCTTTCTGGCGGGAGCTTTCCTGTTGACGGCAACCGCCCTGTTCACCGGCTGTAATTCAGACGATGACTTTTTGATGAATCCTCAAACTGATTCAGTAACTCCCGAAACCCGAGCCAACTTTAATGATGATGGCACTACAACCATTACATTCGATGACTTCGATGAAACATTCATGGCGGTTTCGCCTAAAGCAGAGAACTACTACACGCTTTATGGATATACTGCAGAGAACCAAATCAGGGAAATATACGATCCCGATTTTGTGTTTGTCTCCGACATGAATACTGTAACCAATTCTTATGGAGCGTATACTGAATTTTCCAGTGGTGCCATTGCGTTGTCGAAATACAATTATCGTTCTGATTCTGCTGCCGGCAAGACTTCTGGAACTAATTGGTGGTATACTTGGGAGAATCAATGTAGTGTCTATAATACAGCATCCACAGATGGGGCCAATACAGGGGCAGGTCACAGCGGTTCCAATTTTGCTGTTGTATACGGCTACTCTGATTTCGGAAATACGGAGTGGATGGCCAAACCTGAATTCTATTTTGACTCCCCTCGCAAATTCAAGGGTTTATGGTATTGTAACACAGCATATACCTATGGTGTGATTATAAATGGTAATCAGTTCGGAACATCGGGTGTTGCAACACCGTTGAGTAATCTGAAAGATTCTGACGGCAACAATATAGGATATTTCCAAGTCAACATCGAATGTTATGACGTAGATGGAAATTTGATCACCACTGTATCGAAATTGTTGGCCGACTACCGATATGATAAACCAACAGTGTCCCCCGTAACTACATGGACATATTGGGATATTAATGTAGCGGATGTGCAAAGTGTAAAATTCAATTTTGAAGGATCTGATGTCGATCCTATATATGGACTCAATACTCCGGCGTATCTTTGTATAGACGACGTTACAATAGAATAACAATTTAATATAGTTTGGCATAGAACTGATTTCAGTTCTATGCCTTTTTTATTATGAAGGCTTTCATATTTAGTATTCTTGTACTTTTGTTTTTTATTACAAGCTGTAATAAGAACGATGTAATTACTGAAGAAATAAAACAAGCTCCTATAATTGAACTCGATAGTGAGACTGGCATTTACACTATCAAAGTTGGGCGTGAACTGACAATTGCCCCGACATATAAATATGCGAATAATGCACTTTATGCATGGACAGTAGATGGAAAACTTCTTTCATCTGAATCAATATTGAAGTATACATGGAATCAGGAACAACATCTATATATCAAATTGCGAGTTGATACACCAGAGGGTTATGCGGAAGAAGAGTTAAAAGTAGAAGTATTGGAGTTAACTCCACCTACAATTTCAATCATAATCCCCTCTAAAGGATTAAAAGTGCCTCAAAACACGGATTATATTTTATCTCCAGATATTCAACATGACGATCTTGAAAATTTTAGAATTGAATGGGTACGCGATGGAGAAATCGTCGGAACAGAAAAAGCATATACGTTTCACGAAAAAGAACTCGGTACATATTCGATAACAATCCGGGCATCCAATATAGACGGAGAAACAATCCGTGATTTCGACGTAGAAGTTGTGGAAACAATGCCTTATTCCGTACGGTTTCCGACACCATCCTATACACAAACTTCTACGGATCGTTATACTTTTGCAGGGCGTCCTGTATATTTGCGGCCTTTGCTGGAATATTTCGATTATCCACAGTATCAATGGCAGGTCAATGGAAAAATTATGGAAGCCGCTACCGACAGGGTTTTTAAATTCACGCCGACGACTCCTGGAGAATATTTCGTTGCTGTTACTGTTACAGAAAAAATGCCCAACACACAGCCACTTTCACGTAACATAACACGTAGTAATACTTCAATTACAACGACAGTTAAGGTTATTTGTGAAGAAAAAACGGAACAAGAACGCTATCGGCAAGCGACAGCGACAAGTTCAGGTATTTGGGATAAGGTTTATGAATTCATTCCTGCTCCCGGACAGTTTATTAATGAGTTATCCCAAAATACCGGATTTATAGGAAATGAAACGACGCCCCAACAAGCCATAGAGTATGCAACGAAACGATTGAACAAAAAAGCGCATGTTTCACTGGGATCTTTCGGTGGTTATATCATCATCGGTTTTGACCATAGTATTGCTCCGAGTGGCCGAGAATACGATTTTGCAATACAAGGAAATGCTTTTAACAGTTCGAGCGGTGGCTCAAATGAGCCGGGCATTGTTTGGGTAATGCAAGATATAAATGGCAATGGCCAGCCAGACGATGAATGGTATGAATTAAAAGGATCTGAAACCGGCATCGATGGTACAATACAAGACTACGAAGTAACTTACTATAGACCTGCACCCAGAGCACATACTCCGTGGGTAGATAGTGAAGGTAATTCAGGTTCTGTCGATATGAATGCATACCATGGCCAAGAATATTATTATCCCAATTGGATTAAAGAAGATAGCTATACATTATATGGGACGCGTCTGACTCCTCGCAACAATCAAGATCCCGTTACAGGATATTGGGCGAATAACGCTTATGAGTGGGGGTATGTGGATAATATGGGTTCAGATAATCTGGTAGGAGGAAATGTCATTGATGGTAGCGGTCAGCGCAACGGATTCAAAATAGCCAATGCAATATATCATGACGGGACTCCAGTAAAATTGCAATATATAGACTTTATCAAAGTTCAGTGTGGAGTATTATCGAAAAGTGGTTGGCTTGGAGAGATATCCACAGAAGTATTTTCATTTGAAGACTTATCAATAACTAATAATCAATAATATGAGACAGTTTTGGCTTTTACTATTCATTGCCCCATTTCTTTTTTTATCATGTTCAGAAGATAATCAGACTCCAGAAAGTCCTGCTGATGCCGATGACAATTTTATCACATCAGTCGTGATGACTGTGGCAAGTCAATCCTATACAGCGGAAATAATTGACAATATAATTACCATAACAGTTCCATATACTGTTTCGTTAAATAATGCTCAAGTCGAATTCAAATACACATCCTCGGCAACAATTATTCCCGATCCGGCAAGCATTACTGACTGGGATACGGAACGAACGTTTCGTGTAACCTCTTACAATGGAGAAGCGAATGATTATACATATAAAGTCATTAAAGACGAGATTCGCTATGAAGGGGATGTGGAATTGAAGACAACAGCGGATGTTACGGCTTTCATTGATACGGACGTAACGGTTATCAAAGGTGATTTGATTATCGGGTCGGATGCTGAGGATGCAGAAGAATTGTCGGATATCGCCGCATTAAAAATATTGAAGGAAGTCGAAGGAAACATCATCATTCGGAAAAGTTATGTTGGACAAGATCTTACGGGACTTGATAATATCACTTCAATTGGAGGTTTGCAAATAGGAACTGAAACTGCCTTTGCGACCAACAGTAAATTGCAGATGGTCAGTATGAGATCTTTGCAGCATATTACTGGCGACATCGTTGTCTGCAACAATCAAGTAGCATATGTGCAATTCGACAACCTTGAAACGATTGATGGAAATATAATATTCAGGACTTCATCTCTACAAAGTTTTGAATTCCCTAAATTAACCACTGTCGTAAAGGATTTTGATCTCCAGTGTCTGACAAGTGACGGAGAACCAGGAGGAGAAATCACATCTTTGAGAATTCCTGAATTGACAAAAGTAAACGGTCGCTTAGGGGTTAATAATTTAGGCAAAATGATTTCTTTGGAATTTCCGAAATTACAAGAAGTTGGAAGTGTGGATTTTGCTTCTATACCGATTCCGTTGGAGACCCTTTCATTGCCGGAATTATCGGTAGTAAACGGCGACCTTAATCTCGTTTCCAGTTATATTGCGTCCGATGCTTTTACATCTACGGGAAATAATAAATTACAAGAAATAGATGGACTGTCTAACTTGTCGATTGTTAAAGGCACATTGACAATATCTAAATTCCAAGTCTTGAAAAAATTGCCGGATTGGAGTAAATTAGAACAACTCGGAGGACTGACCTTGCTGCGTTTATTGGAGTGTTCTGATCGAATTTTAGATTTGAGCAAAGTAAATTTTGTACCTTTTGAGGATAACGAACCTTTAATTTCTATTACAGACGGGACTATATTCTCAAAAATTATCACAAAAGAGGATATGTCGCAAGTTAGCATGTTTCTAGCTCCGAGCGGTATTACCGGTTCAAGTGTTGGAATAGATCCAGAATTGAATTTTAAGAGTATTAAGAATTTTAAGTATTCTAGCAATATGACAACAGATCCTGTATTCCAATTTGAACGAGTTTACGGGAATATGGAAATTATAAGAGGTTCAAAAAAAGGCGTTTCAGCCCCTAACTTGGTAAGTGTAGATGGATATTTAAGCATCGAAACTACAATGGCAAACAATATCTCGTTCCCGAAATTGGAAATTGTCGGAGGTCAGTTATGTATTATCGGTAATCTGAACGCTGTTTCTAACTATGATTATGATTTTACGAATTTAAAGTCAGTCGGTTGTTCAAGCAATCCTCAATATATCAAAGAAGGGGTGATTAATAATATTTTATATGGTTCTTTAGATTTTATGGCATCAAATAAAGATTTTACATTTCCGTCATTGGAACATGTCGGGGGTGTTGGTATGACTGTTCGTGCCGTAAAAACTATTTCATGCCCCAAATTGCAGGCCATTGATGGAACACTTTGTGCTGCAAATGCAGCATCGCTTACGACTTTCAATATGCCAACTTTAACAAAACTCTCAGGAGTTCGATTTATCCGGTTGACACGGTTTGTTGATTATACGTTCTTCAAATCTTTTGTAGAAGAAGAGCAAATCAAGAAAGAAGACTGGCTTGTAACCAATTGCGGTTATAACCCCACCTACGAGGATATGCAAGCCGGTCGCTATACCCAGCAGTAACACCCATTATTTTACAAGGGAACAGGGTACTGGCCGAAAGACCGGTACTCTTTCCCGTTTATAACAAGCCAATGAAACATCTGATACGACATATCATTCTTCTATGCGGGTTGCCGCTGTTGCTGGCGGGCTGCATGGAGTGGGACTACGGAGATGCGGTGGAAGATTTCAACGCTACCGGAGCCGGGTTGTTCATCACCAACGAGGGCAACTTCCAGTACGGCAATGCCACGTTGTCGTACTACGACCCCGAAACCCAACAGGTGCAGAATGAAGTGTTCTTCCGTGCCAACGGCATGAAGCTGGGCGACGTGGCGCAATCGATGTGCATCCACGACAATAAGGGCTGGGTCGTGGTGAACAATTCCCACGTGATTTTCGCCATCGACCTCAATACGTTCAAAGAGGTGGGCCGTATCACGAACCTGACTTCGCCGCGCTATATCCATTTCCTCAGCGACGAGAAAGCCTATGTCACCCAATTGTGGGACAACCGCATCTTCATCATCAACCCCAAGAAATATGAAATCACCGGTTACATCCAGGTGCCGGACATGACGATGGAAAGCGGCTCCACGGAGCAGATGGTGCAGTATGGCAAATATGTCTATTGCAACTGCTGGTCGTACCAAAACCGCATCATCAAGATCGATACCGAAACGGATCAGGTGGTAGAAGAACTGAAAGTCGGCATCCAGCCCACCTCGCTGGTAATGGACAAGAACCACAAGATGTGGACGATCACCGACGGTGGGTACGAGGGTTCGCCCTACGGCTACGAAGCCCCGTCTCTCTACCGCATCGATGCCGAGACGTTCACCGTAGAGAAGCAGTTCAAGTTCAAGATGGGCGACTGGCCTTCGGAGGTGCAGCTCAACGGTACGGGCGACAAGCTCTACTGGATCAACAAGGACATATGGTCGATGGACGTGGATGCGGAACGTGTTCCCGTGCGCCCGTTCCTCGAATACAGCGGTACGATTTATTACGGCCTGACCGTCGACCCCGTGCGTGGCGATGTCTACGTGGCCGATGCCATCGACTACCAGCAGCAGGGCATTGTCTACCGCTACTCGTCCGAAGGTGAACTGATCGATGAATTCTATGTCGGGATAATCCCCGGCGCATTTTGTTGGAAGTGATGGGCAGGATACGACACCTATACCATCTCATCTTCGTTACCAAAGGACGCAAGATGACGATTCCGACAACGGGAAAAGGATTGATGCTCGAGCGGATGACACGGATTTTTACAGGGAAAGGTTGCCGCGTACATGCCGCCAATGCCTTTCTCAACCACGTGCATGTACTTGTCGAGATTCCGAATTCCGGGGATTTCAGCAAGATCGTGAACAAGGTGAAAGGCGCCACGGGAACGGTATACCAGAAAACCCCGGAATATGCCGACTTCTCCGGTTGGGCTGCCGGATTCGACTCGTTCAGCGTGTCGTTCAGCGACCTTCACCGGCTCAGACGGCACATCGAGGAGCAGCATACAATCCATCAGGAGATCTCGTTCGAGGAAGAATACGGACAACTGCTTGAAGAGAATGGGTTCGACCCGCATCAAACGTCCGTGCCGGCATCCTCCACGGTACATTTTTCCGCGAATACCCACCCTAAAAACGGAATCAAATGATTTATACGAAATACATACTTTTCTCGCTACTGCTCGTCTGTCCGTCCGTATTGTCCGCGCAGGGAATCACACGACGCATCCACCAGATAGACGAGGTCACGGTGTGGGGCAAACGCCCGATGAAAGAAATCGGCGTGCAGAAGACGAAGTTCGACTCGCTCGCACTGAAAGAGAACATTGCCTTATCGATGGCCGACATTCTGACGTTCAATTCGTCCGTGTTCGTCAAGAGTTACGGACGCGCCACGCTCTCCACCGTTGCTTTCCGCGGCACGTCGCCCAGCCACACGCAGGTGACGTGGAACGGCATGCGCATCAACAATCCCATGCTGGGTATGACCGACTTTTCCACCATACCGTCCTACTTCATAGATCAGGCCTCGCTGCTTCATGGCACGTCGTCGGTGAATGAAACGGGCGGCGGACTCGGCGGACTTGTCAAACTCGGTACTACGCCGCAGGTCGGCGAGGGCTTCCATGCCCAATACGTGCAGGGCATCGGGTCGTTCCGCACGTTCGACGAGTTCGCCCGCTTCACCTACGGCAGCGACCGATGGCAGGTCTCGACCCGCGCGGTCTATTCGTCGTCGCCCAACGATTACAAGTACACCAACCACGACAAGAAGATAAATATCTACGACGAGGAGAAGAACATCATCGGACAGTATCATCCCAAGGAACGCAACCGATCGGGTTCGTTCAAGGACCTGCACCTGTTGCAGGAGGTATATTACAACACCCTGAAAGGCGACCGTTTCGGGTTGAACGCATGGTATATCAACTCCAACCGGGAACTGCCGATGCTCACGACCGATTACGGCGATGAGACCGCCTTCGAGAACCGCCAGCGGGAGCAGACGTTTCGTGGTGTCCTGTCATGGGACCATATCAAAGAGAAATGGAAAGTCGGCGTGAAAGGCGGTTATATCCATACGTGGATGGCCTACGACTACCGTCGTGAGGTGGCGCCGGACAACTGGGCCTCCATGACCCGTTCGCGGAGCAAGATAAACACGTTCTACGGACAGGCGGAAGCGGAATACTCGCCCGGCAGGAAATGGTTCTTCACCTCGAACGTATCCGTGTACCAGCATCTCGTGCGCAGCGAAGACAAGAACATCATCCTTCAGGATGGCAACAAAGCCGTCGTCGGATATGACAAGGGGCGTGTCGAGCTCTCCGGTTCTGTATCGGCCAAATGGCAGCCTGTCGAGCCGTTGGGCTTGTCGCTGGTCTTGCGCGAGGAGATGTCGGGCGACAAATGGGCTCCGCTCATCCCGGCATTCTTCATCGACGGACTGATTTCGCGCAAAGGGAACGTGATGGTGAAAGCCTCCGTATCGCGCAACTATCGTTTTCCGACTTTGAACGACCTCTACTTTCTGCCGGGCGGCAACCCCGACCTTAAAAACGAACACGGCTTCAGCTATGACGCCGGAGTGAGTTTCGATGTCGGCAAAAAGGGGGTATATAAACTGGGCGGCAGCGCAAGCTGGTTCGACTCCTACATCGACGACTGGATCATCTGGCTGCCGACGACCAAGGGGTTCTTCTCGCCGCGCAACGTGAAGAAAGTCCATGCCTACGGTGTCGAAGTGAAGGCCAACCTTGCCGTGCAGCCGGCAAAGGACTGGCTGATAGACCTGAACGGTTCCTATTCGTGGACCCCCTCCATCAACGAGGGCGAAAAGATGTCGCCCGCCGACCAGTCGGTGGGAAAACAACTGCCTTACGTGCCGGAGCACTCCGCCTCGCTGACAGGACGGCTGTCATGGCGGACGTGGGCGTTCCTCTACAAGTGGGCTTACTACTCGGAACGTTTCACCATGTCGAGCAACGATTACACGCTGACAGGCCACCTGCCCCGGTATTTCATGAGCAATATCTCACTGGAGAAAATGCTGTCGTTCAAACCGCTGGATGTACAGTTGAAACTTGCCGTCAATAACCTGTTCAACGAGGACTATCTCTCGGTGCTGTCGCGTCCTATGCCCGGCATCAACTTCGAGTTCTTCATCGGCATCACCCCGAAATTCGGGAAAAGCAGAAAATAATGTAAACGTAAATAAGGTAATGATATGAAAGTATTAAAGAATTTGAGCCTGATGGTGCTGCTTGCGCTGGCATTTGCAGGCTGTCGTGGCAAGAGTTCCCAACTTGCCGATTTCAACAAACAGCTTTACGCTCCCGAATATGCCTCGGGATTCAAGATTGAAAGAGCAGACGGCAGACAGAGCGTGCTGGTTTCCGTCATGAATCCGTGGCAGGGCGCGGATAGCGTCACCACCCGGTTGTTCATCTCCCGTAACGGGGAACCCGTTCCCGAGGGTTTCGACGGGCAGGTCCTCGAAGGGGATGCGCAGCGCATCGTGGCGATGTCCTCGACCCATATTGCCATGCTCGACGCCATCGGCGAGACGGCACGTGTGGTCGGCGTTTCGGGACTCGACTATATCTCCAATCCCGACATTCAGGCACGCCGCGACAGCATCGGCGACGTGGGTTACGAGGGAAATATCAATTATGAACTTCTGTTGTCGCTCGACCCTGACCTTGTGCTGCTTTTCGGCGTGAACGGGGCCAGTGCGATGGAGAGCAAACTCAAGGAGCTCGGCATCCCGTTCATGTATGTCGGCGATTATCTCGAAGAATCTCCGCTGGGCAAAGCCGAATGGCTGGTGGCGCTTTCGGAGGTCGTCGGGAAACGCGCGAAGGGCGAAAAGGTATTCGCGGATATTCCGATCCGATACAATGCGCTGAAACAGAAAGTGTCCGGTGCCGTTCTCGATGCCCCGTCGGTCATGCTCAATACGCCCTACGGCGATTCGTGGTTCATGCCCTCGACGGAAAACTATGCCGTGCGGCTGATTACCGACGCCGGAGGCGACTACATCTACAAGAAGAACACGGGCAACTCTTCGACGCCTATCGACTTGGAGGAGGCATACCTGCTCGCTTCGGAGGCCGATATGTGGCTGAACGTCGGCATGGCGAACACACTCGACGAACTGAAAGCCGCCTGCCCGAAGTTCGCCGATACCCGCTGCGTCCGAAACGGCTATGTCTATAACAACAACGCCCGCACCAATGCCGCCGGAGGCAACGACTACTACGAATCGGCCGTCGTGAATCCCGACCTTCTTCTGCGCGACCTCGTGAAGATATTCCACCCCGAGTTGGTCGAAGAAGATTTCGTATACTACAAACAACTGAAATAGATGCGTTCACGCCCCGTCATCCTGTTCACCGCGTTGTCCGTGCTTACGGTCGGCCTCTTCCTGTTGGATTTGGCTGTGGGCGCGGTTCGCATTCCCGTCGGCGACGTATGGGCGGCCCTGACGGGCGGCGACTGCCCGCGGACTACGGCGAAAATCGTACTGAACATACGGCTGATAAAGGCGGTTGTGGCTCTGCTGGCCGGGGCGGCGCTATCGGTCAGCGGCTTGCAGATGCAGACATTGTTCCGCAATCCGCTGGCCGGCCCCTACGTGCTGGGCATCAGCTCGGGTGCAAGCCTCGGCGTGGCGCTCGTGGTGCTGGCAGGCGTCGGCTCGTCGATAGGCATCGCCGGAGCGGCTTGGCTGGGTGCGGCCGTCGTGCTGCTCGTAATCGCTGCCGTCGGACACCGCATAAAGGACATTATGGTGATATTGATTTTGGGTATGATGTTCTCGTCAGGCGTGAGCGCTGTCGTGCAGATATTGCAATATCTGAGCAAAGAGGAGGCGTTAAAGGCGTTCGTCATCTGGACGATGGGGTCGCTCGGCGACGTGACGGTGCCGCAGCTCGCCATCCTCCTTCCGTCGGTCATCGTCGGGTTGCTGCTGGCCGTATGGACGATCAAACCGCTCAACCTCCTGCTCTTCGGCGAGGAATATGCCGTAACGATGGGACTGAATATCCGCCGTTCGCGCGGTCTGCTGTTTCTCTCGACGACGCTGCTGGCCGGCACGGTAACGGCTTTCTGCGGCCCGATCGGCTTCATCGGTCTTGCCATGCCTCACGTCGCGCGGATGCTCTTCCGCGAGGCCGACCACCGCGTGCTCCTGCCGGGAACCCTTCTCTCGGGGGCGGCGGTATTGCTTCTTTGCGATATCGTTTCCAAAATGTTCACTTTGCCCGTAAATGCCATTACCGCACTGCTGGGAATCCCGATAGTCGTATGGGTGGTTTTACGCAATAAATCGATGACGGTATGATAGAACTGTGCGATTTTTCCATAGGCTACGCAGAGAAGAGGCTTCTCGATAAGGTCGATGCCTCTTTCAAAAGAGGACAGCTGATGTACTGCACCCCAAAAGTTGGACACTTTTGGGGTGTTTTTTATGAAATATAATTATGAGATTCGTTTAAAGGCCGTA